>Ga0181518_10000021_pt1 | contig 177202 bp, 154 predicted proteins | sample PEATcosm2014_Bin_28_FD_119751 | JGI IMG/M metagenome (GOLD analysis project Ga0181518, IMG submission 119751) | Peatland microbial communities from MTU Mesocosm Facility, Houghton, MI, USA - PEATcosm2014_Bin01_60_metaG | ecosystem: Environmental > Terrestrial > Soil > Wetlands > Peat | place...
CTATCCCGAGCGGGTGCCCAAGCTGCTGGCGCTGGAGCCGGGACTGGCGGCGCTGGTGCATCTGCGCAACGACAAGGATTGGATCGGCTGGGCGGCCTGGGTGGCCAAGCTGGAAGAAGTGGGTATCCACGTTCCCGAAGACAAGAAAACCGACGCCGAATTCCTGTTGCAGCTCAGCCTGGAAACCCCCAAGTTCTACGGTCCGGCGCGCGGGCTGCCGAGGAATCGCGAGCCGCTGCTGCACCTGATCCGCAACACGACGCTGATGAAGGATTACGAAGAAGTGGGGGCCATGACATTGGAAGCGGTGCGCACCATCCACACGCCCACGCTGCTGGTGTACGGGCGCGACTCACACTTCATCAGCTCGTATGAATATCTGCACCAGGCGCTGCCCAACTGCAAGCCGGTGCTGCTGCCGGGAGGCGAGCACTTCGGCCCGCTGGAGCAGCCCGAACTGCTCACCCAGCACATCCTCCAGTTCTTGAGAGCACCTGTAAACGGGCGGGGCTTCACACCCATCCGTCCCGGCGAGGGAGAAACCGCGCTGGGCGGAGAAGCACTGCTATAGCGGTTCTGCCTGAGCGGCGGGGCGCGCAGAGTTAACCAGATCCTCAATGAGCCCGGCAGCCCGTGCCGCACCTCCGTAACGCGCCAGCGCCGCTCCCATGGACGCTGCGTTTTGGCGAAAAGACGGCTCGTGCAATACGCGTTCTACGGCGAGCCGCAGGCGCCTGGCTGTGGCGCGTCGAGGCGAAAGGCGCAGGCCGACGCCGGTTTCTTGCACGCGCCAAGCCATCTCCGCTTGGTCCCAGATGGAAGGCAGGACGACAATGGGAATCCCGGCGCCAAGAGCGGCCAGCACCGACTCGGAATTACCGTTTGTGATGTAGGCGCTTGCAAGAGGAAGCACGTCGCTCAATGGCGCATGCGGCCGCAGCATCACGTTGAATGCCAGCGGCCCAACATCCAGGCCGGCTAAGTCTCTGCCGTATCCAGCCAGCAGAACGACCGACAGCGGAAGGCCGGCCAGTCCACGGGCCGCCAGTTGCAGCAAGCGAGGCTCATGGGTAAACAAGGCGCCCTCATCGACCAGCACGCAAGGCCGATCTCGAGGGACATTCGCTATCCAGGACGGCGGCCGCTGGCCCTCGTGCTTGTCCCACAGGCAGGGCCCCACGTAGCGCACCCCCGGCGGCAGATCGCGGCGGTTATCGTCGAATTCCGGCGCGCTGGGGACGAGGTAAAGCGGCAGATCGCCGGTGAACTCGTTGACGCTCACGCACAGCGGCGCCAGTCCGAATGTGCGGCGCAAGGCGTTGGCCTTGCCGCGAGTGCGCGCTGTTATGGCCTCCGAAGCGCGCGCCACCAGCCAGGCAAGCAGCGCCTGTATGCCGGACCGCCGGCGGGGCAGGGCAATCCCCTGGATCGGGCCACAGGGTCCGGGCAAGATACAGTGGGCCACGTGCGAAAAGGGCACTACGGGAATTCCATCCCGTTCCTGCAGGATCAGGATGGGCGCCCACATGGCGATGTCGCACACCAGCGCGTCAGCCGGCCAACGCGACAGCACTGCCTCCAGGTCTCGCACCTGAGCGGGCACGGTGTCCACCAGGAACCGCGGCCACAGGCGCGTGAGTTGAGATGGCCGTCGCCTTCCGGCGATCAGGTCGTCGACGGTGCGCGCCACCCGGTCCCAGTCCACGTCTTGAAACGGAAAGGCGCGGAAACCCTCGCGCGCCAGAACTGACAGCGCGCCGCCACCGGTAAAGAACGCGACTTCGTGGCCACGCAAACGGGCTTCCCGGGCCAGCGCGATAAACGGATGCAAGTGCGTGGGATAGGGCCAGACCGTAAAGAGCAGCCGTGCCATTTTATTTCAGGATGTAGATGGCGGCTTTCGCGAAATCCAGGCTGCGCTCTTCGATGGATTCAAAACCCGCTGCCCGGAATAACTGCTTCCAGGTGTCCGCATCGACCGGCTTCTGCTGGGTGAGGTCGTGATACAGGAAGTAGTAGACGGAGATGCCGGGATGCCGCCGCATTTCCTCCAAGGGAGGCCGCACGGCTTCGAAAGCGATCAGCGGCGCACCCGGGAACAGCCGGCGGAAGTTCTTCAGGAAATTCAACAGGACATCCTCGCCGAAATAGAGCAGTTCGTGCAGCACGAAGAATACGGTGGCCGCGTCGATCGCTTTGAGATCGCCGGAGACTTGTTCGATCTTGGAGATATCCAGCGCGAACAAGCTGACCCGGCCTTCCAGACCGGCCTCGCGTAGAGCGCGGTTGCCTTCCTCGACCGCCGATGGCGCCAGATCGATGCCGAAGCACTGGACTTCCGGATTGAGCCCGCAGAGGTTGCGCAGGAAAGCCCCATCGCCGCAGCCAAGATCGAGGATACGCTTGTACCCTTTGGCGCTGATGATGTCGTTCACCATCGGAAAGAACAGCAGGTTCTCCATCTCGCCGCTGCCACGCGCCACGAAATCCGAGCGGCGGTAAAGATCTCTCCCGTAGACCTTTTGTTTGCGCAGAAGACCTTCGAGGGAATGAAAGACCTCGTCGTATCCGTAGCAGATCTCGAGCCACCCGCGCATGACCTCCACGATGCTCCGTCCTTTTTCGGACAACGCGTAACCGGAGCCGTTCCGGTCGAACATGCCCAGACAGTAGAAGGCCTCGCACAAGGGCTGGAGCACGTGCATCTCCAGGTTGGCGTTCGCGGCGAATTCCTCGATATTCACGCTGGGCTGCTTCTGCATCTCGTCGATCAGGCCTACATTCAGCAGTGCGTGCATGGTGGTGGTTTCGAGGTAGCCGCGCACCATCTCGTCCCATCCGGTGCGGTAGGTCTTCTGCAAACGCAGCATGTATGGAAGGCCGAAGCGGTGAACGGTTTTAGCTAATTCCAACAAGGTATTTTCCTCCGATTCTCTGTAGTTTAGCAGATTCCTGGAATTTCAACGGTGAACAGCCCGGCGCGAACTACCAGTGGTAGCGATTCCGGTACTGGTACCGGTTTGCGCCGGAACCGGCCGTTTGTGTTGATTTACAGATCATAAGGGTCTAAACTCTGACTTTGTAAAAGGAGACACGATGACCTGTTTTCACTCCCGCAAGACCCGCGCAACAGCCGTGGCGGCGGCATGTTTATCGGTTTTTGGAATGTCCGCGAAACCGCTCGCTGACGGTCGCGGCGCCGTAGCGCCGGAGACGGCAACGAACGTCACCTATACCGCGCTCGGGACCTTCGGCATTGCGCCGATCTCCGGGAGCGACCTGTTCAGGCTGGCAGGCCAGCCCTTCAGCATCAGCATCGTGGCCAGCGAAGCGCTGGTGTCCAAGAACCACGGCGCGCAGTGGGCGGTGTACAGCGGCCTGAAGATGTCGGGCGAAGTGCAAACCGCGCTGCTCCCGACGCCGGTGCCGATTTCGAACAGCAGCACGAACGTGGCGCTGGCGTTCGGCAATCCCAGCTACGATGTGTTCCTGCTGGGTACTCCGGTAAAAATAGCGGGCATGACGATCACGATCACAGCGAACATCACCATGCCGAAGGGCACCATCGTCAACGACCACATTCTGCCCTTTACGGCGCCGGTTTCGCTCAGCGCCGCAAACGCGACAGTGACATATTCAGACACGACCTCATCCACGACCCTAGCCATCGACAGCGGGACCCTGAGTGCCGCCGTCGCTCCTGCCGCGACCGCCGCGCGCGTGGTCCTGCACACGGCCGGGGCGCAGGTGATCGCGGCCCATCGAGACGCGACGCAATCGGTGCGACCCATCTCCACGGATCTGGTGGACCTGGGAGCGCCGGAAGACGTGATGGCGCTCCAGTTCTCAGCCTCGGGCGTGCGGGATGCCTCGGAGGTTCGCGTGCAGATCGCGGGAACGGACATGCCGTGCTCTATGCCGGAGCGGCCGACGACTTGCTGCCTTCTGCTGAACGTTCATGGCTCTCAGATGGCGCCCAATCTTCAACTCTGCCCTGTTGGGATTCGCCGGATCGATGACAATCAAGTTGAGACCGAAATACTGCTGTAGCTGCGGGGCGATCGGCGGGCCGGCCATAACGATGGTTGGCTTCCGCAGCGTCCGGCTGGTGTTGAGTTCCTGCCTTGCAGGCCGCCGAGAGCCCCGAAGTCGACTACTCCCAGGATGACGTCTGCTTCGTTCAGCTTCTAGCCGACTTCCGGCCGAGAAGGATGTCCGAAGACTGGCGCGTGTAGGCTGGAGGCGCGTAGACCGCCAGCCCATTGACTGCACCGAGTGCCTGGAGTCTTAAGGCAGTGACCCGATCGGCTCCGCTCCCGTACGAGATACGACTTTCATGATGCCCCCTGCCTTCTCGATTGTCGCGTCCTTACCTCCAGCCGATCAGCATCCGCGGCGGGTCCGGACGCTGCCCTGCCAGAATGCGCTCCAGACACCGCTGCCCTTCACTATGCAGCGTCGCCGTGTCCACGCCTTCATAGACCGGCAGATAGCCTTCCAGCTTTCGCAGGGCTTTGCGCAACTGCCGGCCGGCACCCACTGGATTCGACCGCTGCTGATGATAAAACGCCACGGCGAAGTGAATCAGGGCTTGCAGGAACAGGCGGTGGGGGCCGCGCATGGGTGTCCAGAGTTCTTCGAGGACCTCGTGGCATTCGAAGAAGTGGCCGGAACGGTATAGCTCGATCCCACGCTGGAACAGCGGCTCGCGGGTCAGGGTCAACGGGTGTACTGGGCTTTGTACCATGCGAGTGTGAGGCGAAGCCCCTCCTCGAAGGAGAAACGCGGCGCGTGACCTAATTCGGCGATGGCCGCGGTTGTGTCGGCTTGCGAATCATGCACGTCGCCAGCGCGCGGCGGGCCGTAAACCGCGGGGATCGTCACACCTTCGAACATCTGCAGCAGGCGCCAAGCTTCATTCAGCGTAATGCGCCCGCCATTGCCGCCATTGTACAGCTTGCCGGAAACGCACGGCGCGCGCGCCGCTTTGAGGTTGAGGTCCACCACGTCTTCCACGTAAGTGAAATCGCGGGATTGCTCGCCGTCTCCGAAAATGGTTGGGGGACGCCGCTCCACGACCGCCTTGATGAAAAGCGAGAGCACGCCGGAGTACTGGCTGGAGGGGTCCTGGCGCGGGCCGTAGACGTTGAAGTAGCGCAGCGAAACGGTCTCGAGGCCGAAAGTCGCAGCGAAGATTTGGGCGTAGTATTCCCCGACGAGTTTTTGTAGCGCGTAGGGTGACTTCGGCCGCGGCAGCATGTTTTCGGCCTTCGGGAGCACCTCGGTGTCGCCATACGCGGAGGATGAAGCGGCATAGACCAAGCGCCGGACGCCGCCTGCCGCCGCCGCGCGCAGCACGTTGAACGTACCGTCGATATTGACTTCGTGCGACGGCAAGGGATCGTCAATGGAACGCGGCACGGAGGGAATGGCGGCTTCGTGGAAGACCACGTCCGCGCCTTTCAGGATGGGGACGATCTCTTCATAACGCCGAATATCCGCTTGCTCGAAAATGATGGAGCCGCGCACTTCGTCGAGGTTCTCCTCGTGGCCGGTGAGCAGGTTATCGAGCACCACGACCTGACGCGCGCCCTCCCGCAGCAGACCGCGCACAATCGCGGAGCCAATGAAGCCCGCGCCTCCGGTGACGACGTATTTGTTCATTGGGTTTCCAAGTAGAGCAGTGACTCGCGGGCGATGTTCTCCGCGCCGGGCGTGAAGTCGAAAGCCTCGAGCGAGATCCAGCCGGCATAACCGCGGCGGCGCAAGACTTCGAAGAGCGGCTTAAAATCGTACGAGCCGGTTCCGGGATGGCGGCCATCCAGCTCGTTGACGTGTATGTGGCGGATCAGGTCGTAGTGCCGCTCGACCAGCGTGGCGTGCGGCTCGGTTTCATCGACCGCATTGTGACAGTCGAACATCGTGCGGATGGCCGGGTGATCGATCTGGCGAACCAGGTTCGCGGCTTCATCGAGCGTGGTGACCACATCGCACTGGGCGAGCGGCAGGGCTTCCAGCAGAATGGTGACGCCGCGCTGGCTGGCGTGCGGCGCCGCCGCGCCCAGTCCTTCGACGAAATGGCGCGTAGCTTCCGCGCGGGTCATGCCGCCGGTGGTGGCGCGTTGCTTGGGTGAGCCGAACACCAGCAGGCCGTTTGGGCCGAGATCGGCGCAGAGATCGATGAGATTGTGGATGTGCCGCCAGCTTCGGCAGCGGAGATCCGCATCGGGCGTGGTGACGTGCAGGCCTTTGGGGCTGATCATGAGCCAGTGCAGACCCACAAATTGCAGGCCCTCGGAGGCCATGATGTCATGGAATTCGCGACGCTGCCCGGGCGAGATTGCGGCCGGATCTTCCGCCAGCGTGAAAGGTGCGATCTCGATGCCGCTATAACCGGCCTGGCGGGTGGCGCGGCAGGCCTCGGCGAAGATCCAGCCGTCGCACACGTCGTTGCAGATGGCGTGGCGGAGGCGGTGCGGCATGAAGACTCCATTGTAATGGGTAGCTGAGCGGGCCTCGGAAGCGGAGGCCGCGCCGCGCCGCGGTCCGCTCGGCGTGATGCAACTGGCGTGCGATCGTCCTTGATACGATGAAGAAGTGCGGCTTATGACCGCCCGCGAGGGTTGGGCCGAAAGGGAGGTATGACGATGGAAGTGCATTTCGACCAAGATCTACAAGCCAAGCTCGACAAGCTGGCAGTCGACACCCGCCGCGCGCCCGACGAGTTGGTGGAGGATGTCATGGCCGGATATTTTGACGAACTCGCCCAAACGCGGGAAATGCTGAACGGCCGATACGACGATCTTAAGAGCGGCAAGGTTGAGCCCATCCCCGGCGACGAGGTCGAGGCCTCCTTCCGCGCAAAGAGCCACGCAGCCCGTCGTTCGCGCCAGCCCAGTTCATGACTGCTTACGGCTTCCACCCGGAAGCCCTTGTGGACCTGAACGAGATTTGGGAATTCATCCGTGGTCCGCGGCCTCTTGCGACGCGCGCCTGGATTCGACCTCCTCCGCGTGCAGGAAGTTCGTCAGATTTGAGGTGAGGACGATACCATCGTGCTCGATTGGGCCACTCGGAACGATCGCGTTGTTCTAACCCACGATGTATCCACGATGATTCCCGCCATGCGCGAAATGCTACGTGCCTCGGGCTGCGCGCCGATCGTGTTCGTGCCGGACTCGCTGCCCACAAGGTTGGCAATCGAGGATATTGTTCTTTTGGACGAATGCTCTATCGAGGACGACTGGGGAGCGGGTGTGCTCTATCTACCGCTCCGTTAGTCGAAGGATGTTTAATTAGAAGCGCCTGCCCACTGCAAGCACTGGATTTGCCATGGTGGTCAGCCTGCAATCGGCGAGCAAGCTCGCAAAAACGGCGAACTGAAGTTCGCCTTGGCACGCCGGAGCGTGTCTCACGAAAAGGCTTAAGCGCCCTTGGCCTTCTTGATTTCCTCGACCAACGCCGGCACGACCTGGAACAGATCGCCGACGATGCCGTAATCGGCCACTTCGAAGATCGGCGCGTTGGCATCCTTGTTGATCGCCACGATGGTCTTGGAGCCTTTCATGCCGACCAAGTGCTGGATCGCGCCGGAGATGCCGACGGCCAGGTACATTTTGGGGGCGACGGTTTGGCCGGAGCTGCCGACCTGGCGCTCCATGGGGAGCCAGCCGGAGTCGCAGATCGGCCGCGAGGCCGCCAGCTCGGCGCCTAGGGCGTCGGCCAGCTTCTGCACGATTGGAATGTTGTCGGCTTCCTTGATGCCGCGGCCGACCGAGACGATGATCTCTGCGGCGGTCAGATCCACCGCACGCGCGGCTTCGCGGAACATCTCCAGCGGCTTGATGCGGCTGGCCGTAAGCTGCGGCGCGAACTTTTCGACTGCGGCCGAACCCGCCTCGATCTTATCCGCGCGATATGCGCCGGCCTGCAACGAAGCGAAGTACGGCGGATCGCCGGCGAAGCGTACGTCCACGTTCAGCTTGCCCTGAAAGAGCTGGCGCACCAGGACCGGCTTGCCGTCTTCGATGCGATGCGCGACCACATCGCTCACAGCCACGCGCCCCAGCGCGGTCGCCAGCTTGGGCAGGAAATCGCGCACCTGGTAAGTATGCGGGAAGACCACGATACTCGCGTGAGCGTGTTCGACTAACTGGCGCAAAGCGGCGGTGTAAGTATCGGGCGTATAGTCTTTGAGTAAGTCGTGCTCGACGGCATAGACATGGTCGAGCTTTTTGTCCGCGAGCTCCGCGGCCAGACCTGCAATACCCTGTCCCAGCACGGCGGCTGAAACAGGCTGTCCGAGTTCGCGCGCGAGCTGCTGGCCGGCCGCCAGCGTCTCCCACGACATGCGGTTCCAGGCCGGCGGACCCTGAATCGCGCGTTGTTCCATTACCACCAGGATGCTCATATGACGCGTGCCTCGAATTTGAGTTTCTCCACCAGCTTGGCCGCCGCTTCTTTCGGGGGCCCTTCGAATAGTTGCGTCTGCTTGCTGCGCGACGGCGCATACACGCGCGAAAGCTGGATGCAAGCCGCGCCGGGGGCGACTCCCAAATCCGCCGCAGCCACCCGCCGAATTTCTTTACCTTTAGCTTTCTTGATACCCATCAGCGTCGCATACCGCAGCTTGTTGATGCCGGACTGAATCGTCAGCAGGGCCGGCAGCGGCATCTCCACGTGCTGGAACCAGCCATCCTCCAGCTCGCGCTTCACGCGGATGGAGCCATTCAGCTTCTCCACCTGCATGATGATGGTGCCGTGCGGCAGGCCCATCAACTCGGCCAGGATCACGCCAGTCTGGCCGTAACCCAGGTCGTCGGATTGCAGGCCGGTGAGCACCAGGTCGGGCTTCTCGGGCGCCAGAGCAGCGGCCAGCAGGCGGGCTGCGCCCAGCGGATCGAACGCGCCCAGCTCTTCCTCGATGTGGATGGCGCGATCGGCGCCTTTGGCGAGGGCTTCGCGAATGGTTTGCGCGGCGCGCTCGGGTCCGGCGCACAGCACCACCACTTCGCCCCCGTGCTTCTCTTTCAGTTGCAGGCCTTCTTCCAAGGCATAAGCATCGGGCTCGTTGATCTCGTAGCTGAGATCGGCTTCCTGAATCCAGGCGCCCGATGGCGCGACGCGCAATTGCGAATCGCGGGCCGGGACTTGCTTGATACATACGATGATTTTCATGAATTACCTGATGGCGAGCTCGGCTCGCCGATGCTGGGTGTCAGCCGGAATACCGTTTGAAGATGAGAGCACCATTGGTACCTCCAAAGCCGAAGGAGTTCGACAGCGCATATTCGATCCGCATGGGACGCGCCTGGTTGGGCACGTAGTCCAGGTCGCACTCCGGATCGGGAGTCTCGTAATTGATAGTGGGCGGGGCCACCTGGTCGCGGATGGCCAGCACCGTAAGGCCGGCTTCGAGGCCTCCGGCGCCGCCCAGCAGATGCCCGGTCATCGACTTGGTGGAACTGACCGCCAGTTTACGGGCGTGGTCTCCAAAGCAGCTCTTGATAGCCGCCGTCTCGGCGCGATCGCCGACATCGGTAGAAGTTCCATGTGCATTGATGTACTGAATCTGATGCCCCTCGATGCCGGCATCCTTCATGGCAACCTGCATGACGCGGACGGCCCCATGGCCATCCGGCGGCGGCGCCGTCACGTGAAAAGCGTCCGCGCTCATGCCATAGCCAACAATTTCGGCCAGGATTCGGGCGCCCCGCCGGCGCGCGGTTTCCAATTCCTCCAGGACCAGGATGCCGGAGCCTTCTCCCACCACGAAACCGTCGCGATGGAGATCGAACGGCCGGGACGCCCGCTGCGGCTCGTTGTTGCGCGTGGAGAGCGCGCGCATGGCGGCGAAACCGCCAATCCCCATCGGCGTGATGCAGGCTTCCGTGCCGCCGCAAATCATCGCGTCGGCATCGTCGCGCTGGATGATTTTGAATGAGTCGCCGATGGAGTGCGCGCTGGTGGTGCATGCGGTTGCTGTGGCCGAGTTGGGGCCTTTGGCTCCGGTGCGTATGGAAACGTAGCCGGAGGCCAGGTTCACGATGGTCGCCGGAATGAAAAACGGAGAGATGCGGCGCGGACCGTGTTCCAGCAGGGTCTGATGTTCCCGCTCGATCACCTCGAATCCGCCGATGCCGCTGCCGATGTAGACGCCGGTGCGCTCGGCCTGCTCCGGCTCCACGCGCAATCCCGAGGAGCTGAGGGCACAATCCGCCGCCGCGATGGCGAACTGGATGAATCGCCCCATCTTCTTGATCTCTTTTTTTTCGATGTAAAGGGCGGGGTCGAACCCTTGCACTTCGCCAGCGATCTGGCAGGAAAACAGCGTGGCGTCAAAGGCAGTAATGCGCCCTATGCCGCTCTTGCCGGCCAGTACGCCCTGCCAGGTTGCTTCCGTCCCGATGCCCACCGAAGACAGCAGGCCGACACCGGTTACGACCACTCTGCGTGACACGCAAATACTCCTGGGAAAACGGCCGCGCGGCTACTTCTTCCCCGTCTTGGTCTCGATGTATGAGATGGCGTCTTTGACGGTGGTGATCTTTTCGGCGTCCTCGTCGGGAATCTCCAATTCGAAGGCTTCTTCAAAGGCCATGACCAGTTCAACGATGTCGAGCGAATCGGCGCCCAGGTCGTCCACAAACGACGCGTTGTCATCCACTTGGCTTTCGTCCACGCCCAATTGCTCGACGATAATCTGCTTCACCCTCTCGGCGATTGATGCCATGATTCCTCCTGGAACTGTTCGAAACTCCTGATTCTAGCCGCCATCGCTCGATTCCGCAAGTTGGTTGGGAGCTTTGGGCGCTACAACCGCTTTAGGTTGACAGACGAAAGCGTCTGGCCCACTCCTGCTGCAGACTTTGCAGGCACGTGGGGCAGGCGTCCTGAGCCTGCCAACAGATTTTCACACCTTCTCAAACTTGCGATTCAGTTGCTTTAGTTACATTAGCATCCAGACGACCTTTGGCGAGTCGCACTTGAATAGCGGCGCCCTCCGGCGCGGCGGCACTCTCCTTAACGATCGCGCCGGATTCGTTCGTTACAATAGCATATCCGCGCTCCAGAATGCGCAGGGGGCTCAATTGCGAGAGCTTTGCCGCCAACTGCTCGACCGCGCCGCGGCGCCGCGCGAGCTGCCAGCGCACGGACTGCCCGGCGGCGGCGTGGGCAGTCTCCAGACGGCGGCGGTCGGCGGCAAACCGGGGCCGCAGGTCGAAATAGCGTAGACGCTCTGCGAGCGACCGTTGCGCGCGCGCGTAGCGTTCGAGCAACGTGCGCAAGCGGTCGCGCAGCCGGAATTCCAGCTCATCGACGCGCTGCGCCTGCCGCCCGACAGCTCTGTGCAGCAATCCCAGGGGCCGGTCGATGGCCTGCTCCTGCCAGCGCCGCGTGAGCACGGCGAGTTGGTAGCGCACCGCGTGCAGGAGTTTCTGGCGGCGGCCTTCGATGCGATCCAACAATTCCTGGCGGGTGCACACGATCATTTCGGCGGCGGCGGAAGGCGTGGGGGCGCGCAGATCGGCCACGAAATCGGCAATCGTCACATCGGTTTCGTGGCCCACGGCGGAAACCACCGGCACGGCCGAGCGCGCGATGGCGCGGGCCACGGCTTCTTCGTTGAAGGTCCAAAGATCCTCGAGGGAGCCGCCGCCGCGCGCCAAAATCACCAGCTCGGGCCAACCGCTGCGGCTGAAGTAGTCCAGGCCGCGGCAGACCTCTTCCACGGAGCCTTCGCCCTGTACCAGGGCGGGGAAGAGGCGAATGTGCAGCCCGGGAAAGCGACGCGCCAGGATCTGGACCATGTCGGAAATCACCGCGCCGCGCGGCGAGGTCACGATGCCGATGCGGCGCGGATAACGCGGCAGCGGGCGCTTGCGGCTTGGCTCGAACAGTCCTTCGGCGGCCAGCTTCTTCTTGAGCTGTTCGAAGGCGAGCTGCAGCGCACCGTGGCCCTGCGGCTCCAGAAGTTCCACGATGAGCTGGTATTCGCCGCGCGTTTCGAACACGTCGATGCGGCCGCGGGCCAGCACCGCCAGGCCATCCTGCGGCCGGAACTTCCAATAGCGGTGCGCCGAGCGAAAGGCCACCGCACGCACCTGGGCTTCGCGCTCTTTCAGAGTGAAGTAGTAGTGGCCACTGGCGGCCAGCTTGACGCCGGATATTTCGCCCGCCACCCACACATCGGGGAATTCTTGCTCCAGCGTTGCGCGGATGGCGGAGTTCAGCTCGCTGACGGAGTAGACCCGGCGGGCCGGCGCGAAGTCGAAGGCGAACTGATCCACTCTTCGATCTTACCGAAACGCTGGGGGCGTTCTTTCTTAGCACGATGCGGCAAAAAGCAATCTAGCCGCCGATGCACGCGGATGAACGCAGATGAGACAGAACCAGGTTATCTCTTTTCAAGCTGCGTTCACCGGCATCGGTCTGCGCCCTTTCAGCATTTTCTCGGCCCAGGCACTTGTTCGTGTTGGCCGTCGCCGGCAGGAGTGCCACGCCACGTCGCTGTTTACTTACCGGTCTTACCGACGTTGCTGCCGACACCCGTGCAGAAGTCCCAGCCTTTCACCGCCAGGTACCCGGCATAAGCGCCGCAGTTGCCAGAGGTAATGTCATGGAAATCCGCCGCGACTCCGATCTGGCTGTAGACCTCGGTGAGTTCGGCATTGGTCGAGGTATACAGATGTCCGGCAAGATTGACAATTCCAGCCATCGCCGGCGCGGAGACGCTGGTGCCGCTGCCCAGCCACCAAGTCCCCGCAGTACCGCCGATCGGGATCGTGTCGTAAATCCAGACCGGGGTACGGCCATCCGCCACGAAGGCGAGATCCGGCGTGCCGCGCTGCGTTCCCACGATGCTCGAAATAGAATCCTGGTAACTGGGGCGCGCTTCATTCGGCGTTGGGCCGCCGCCGGTGTTGTACCAGGCGCTCTCCTGTTCGAAGTTACCGGTGGTCGCATTGCGGCTGATGGTGGTGCCGCCCACGCAGACCACGTCGGGAGAAGTGCACGGGTAACTGATTCCGGCCGAATCGCCGGAGGACGAGAAGTACACCACGCCGGGGGTAGTGAAATAGCCGTCATAGCCATTCTCGCCCGAGAAGTCGCCGAAGCCCCAGCTCATACTCACTTCGCCGCCGCCGGCCGCCGCCACCAGGTTGCTGGCCAGGGTGACGGCCGGAAACAGATCTCCCGAGCCGCTGGAGTTGGCCTCCACCAGGTAAATCTTAGCCTTGGGCGCCATGGCGTGGGCCATCTCGATATCCACGGATTCTTCGAACTCCCAGCCGCCGGTGGGATCCTGGGGCGGCGGTGTAGTGGTGGTGGTGGAACTGCCCGGCGCCGCGTAGACCACCTGGAAGTTCGCAGCCGGCAGGCCGAACTCGGTCGAGAAGGCCGCCAGATCGCTGGCCGCATTGGGATCGTCATAGGCGTCCACCAAGGCGATGGCGCCCACGCCGCCTCTGGGGATCGCGGTCGCGACCGTGGGATTGCAGCCGGCAGTTGCAGTCACCAGCTTGTATACACAAGCGAGGGACGCAGGCGTCTCAAAGAATCCTCCGGGCGTATTGGCGGCGCCAGGCTGATTGACCGCAGCTCGAGGCAGTCCGCCGGCGGGCATAACAACCAGGACGTGCGTATGGGCGCGGACGCCGACATCTTCAGGCCGCTCAATGCTGGAATTTGGGGTCATGATGGTAAGTTTGCCCGGTTGATACTGGGCCCATGCCAGGGTCGCAAGGCTTAACGTCACTCCGAGGGCCGCTGGAACGGCAAACAGTCTTCTCGCGTGTTGGATCATTTGACTCTGAGCTCCTCCAATAATAGGGCTGGGTCCGGTCGGGAAGTCCCTCAGAGATTTTAGACTATTTTGGAAGCGCGAGGCGCATGAAGCGTTGGCGTCCAGTTCCAGGAGGTCTACTGGCAGGCCTCTGAATCTGCTATTACTTTCAGAATGCGCGCCCTCCTGTGCTGTCTGGCGTTCGGCGCCGCCGTAGCGCTAGGCGAGGCCCAGCCGCTTGCCCCGATCGACTACACCGTCCGCATTCCCGCGCCGCAGACGCATTACGTAGAAGTGGAGGCGCGCGTGCCCACCGCCGGCCAGCCGCAGGTTGAACTGATGATGGCCGTGTGGACGCAGTATGTGATCCGGGAGTACGCCAAGAACGTGGAAGCCGTCACGGCGCGTGCCCTGGATGGCCGGCCGCTAACGATTGAGAAATGGCGCAAGAACCGCTGGCGCATCGACACAGGCGGCGCCGATCCGGTGATGGTTTCCTATCGCGTCTACTGCCATGTCATGTCGGTGCAGGACAACTGGGTAGACGATGAATTTGCCCTGCTCAACGGCGCGCCTACATTCCTGACGCTCGTCGAACACGCCGCGCGGCCGCACGAGGTGCAGCTCATCCTGCCGCCCGCCTGGAAAACCAGCATGACCGCTATGCCGGCCGCGCCCGGCGGCCCAAATCGCTATGACGCGCCGGATTACGAGACGCTGGTGGACTCGCCGCTGGTGGCCGGCAATCCCGCGGTGCACGAGTTCGCCGTGAAGGGAAAGCCGCACTATCTGGTCGACATCGGCGAGGATGGCGTGTTCGATGGCGATCGCGCGGCGGCAGACCTGGCCCGCATCGTGCGCGAGGACGCGCGCCTGTGGGGCGGACTGCCATATGAAAAGTACCTCTTCCTGAACATGCTGACCGGCGGAGGCGGAGGCGGCATGGAGCACAGCAATTCGACGGCACTGATGTCCGATCGCTGGGGGAAGCGGGGCACGGGGAATCGTCTCGGCTGGCTGGACCTGGCAAGCCACGAATTCTTCCATACCTGGAATGTGAAGCGGCTGCGTCCGGCCGAGATCCTGCCCGGCGAGTACGAGACCGAGCCGTACACCAAGAGCCTCGGTGTTGCTGAAGGCTTCACCAGTTATTACGGTCCGTTGATGGTGCGGCGCGCGGGTCTCTCGACGGATGCCGAGTTACTGGCCAGTCTGTCGCGCATGATCCGCGAGCTGCAAACGACTCCCGGCCGGCTGGTGCAATCCCTCTCTATGTCGTCGTTCGACACCTGGATCAAATTCTACCGGCCCGATGAAAATTCGGTGAACACCGCCATCAGCTACTACACCAAGGGAGCGGTGGCCGCGTTCCTGCTGGATGCGCGCGTGCGCGCGGCGACCGGCGGCGACAGGTCACTGGACGATGTGATGCGGCTGGCCCTGGCGCGCAACCCGGTGGAGCGGGGGTACACGCCTGAGGATTTCCGCGCGGCTGCGTCCCAAGTGGCGGGAACCGATCTCAACGGATGGTTCGCCAAAGTCTTCGACTCGACCGCCGAACTCGATTATCGGGAAGCGCTGGATTGGTTCGGGCTGCGTTTCGCGGCGGAATCCTCGGTCGAGCGTGCCTGGCTGGGGGCGGATACAAAGGCGGATGACGGCCACCTGGTCATCACCGAGGTTCGACGCGGCACGCCGGCTTATGCGGCGGGGCTGGATGCGGGCGACGAGATCGTGGGTTTCGGCGGTTTCCGGATCCGGCCCGATGACTGGGCGCGGGCGCTATCCAAGTACCGCCCGGGCGATCGCGTCACGCTGTTGGTCGTGCGGCGCGGCCGGATTGTGTCTGCAAGCGTCACGCTTGGGCGTGAGCCGGATTCGGGCTGGAGCCTCGAAATCGCCGCGCCGTCCATGCACCGCGATGTGTGGCTGAGTGGACTCGGTGCGGGGTCGAGCAGATAAAGGCAACCGCCGATGCACGCCGATACACGCCGATAGGACGAGACCAAGGTGTCCGTTTTCGATCGGCATTCAGCGGCACTGATGCGCGGCCTCGCCTGCGCCACGCGTTTAGGCGGGAATTCTGGCGAGCCGCAGGGCTTTCTTGGAAGTCGTGCTCAGGGGCATCGTTTGTAGATCCTTTATTGCCAGCCATTGGAGCGGCCGCGGCGGGCGTTTGATTTCCGCCGCCCACACGGTAACTCGATAATGGTGATGGGTAATCGTATGGCGAAAAGCGCCGATCACCCGCGGCGTTGGTAGCTCGGGCAATTGCTCGGGCGCAGGCAGCTCCCAAAAGCCCGGCATGCGCCCGGAACTGGCGGGACGCTGCCAGAACAGAATGCGGCCGCGGCGTTCCACGATCACCAGCGTGGCTGCGATCTTTTCCGGCGCGATCTTCCGCAGCTTGACCGGCAATTGCGATACGCGGTCCTGACGGCGTGCCTCGCATACCACCGCCAGCGGGCAGATCGGGCAATGGGGCGCGCGCGGCAGGCACACGGTGGCGCCTAATTCCATCAACGCCTGGTTGAATGCACCGGGATGGCGCGGATCGAGCCACTGCCGCGCGATCTGCTGAAAGCGCGCGCGGGTGGCGGGCGCGCCGATGTCGGCAGCGTCATTGGTCAGGCGCGCGATCACCCGCAGGACGTTGCCATCCACCACGGCGTAGGGCAGGCCGAAGGCGATGCTTGCAACGGCGGCGGCCGTGTAATCCCCCACGCCGGGCAGTTGCCTAATGGCGGCGTAGTCGCTGGGAAAAGCGTCTCCCACCAGCTTGGCGGCCTTGTGCAGGTTGCGCGCGCGCGAGTAATAGCCCAGGCCGCTCCAGCAGGCCAGCACGTCTTCTTCGCGGGCGCGAGCCAAGGCGGCGGCGGTGGGAAAACGCTCCAGGAACCGCAAGTAATAAGGGATCACGGCCTGCGCGCGGGTCTGTTGCAGCATGATCTCGGAAACCCAGATACGGTAGGGATCCCGAGTGTGGCGCCAGGCGAGATCGCGATGGCTGGCGGCATACCAGCGGAGGAGTTTGACGGCGAATGAGCGCGCCGGCGCGAGGCTCATTCGAGCGTCTGGAGCCACTCGGCTACGACCCTAAGTTGGTCGGGCGCCAGGTCGATCGGCTCGAACTCCGGATTGAGCGGCTCAAGGCGAATGGAGGCGTGTCGCCATTTGTCTTCGCCCGTGATGGCCTTCTCGCTTGTGTATTTCTTGACGGTGTACTTCTCATGCATGCCCAGCAGTTCGACCAGCACGATCTTGCCCTGGCGCGAGCCCACCACCCCGGCGCGGAAGATGTTCAGACTGCCGTCGGGGATGCGCGGCTCCATGGAGCGTCCAACGACGTGCGCCACAAACATCCCTTCGTGAAGACGCAAGCCCTCGGGGACGCGCACCCAATCTTCTTCTTCGACGGCCTCGTCGGCGCCGAATTTGCCCGCTGCCGCGCGCAGCGTATAGAGCGGGAGATGCGTGCGAAAGCGCTCGACAGGCAACCTCTCCACGTGTTTTTCGAAGAGCTGGTCGGCCACGCGCGAGAAGGAATCCACGGCGATAGCTTGCCTATCGGTGACCCTCAGGACGTGCGACAGCGAGTCTTCCAGAGATTCGAGGAAGCCAACTGCGCCAACCTCGTCGATCTTCTGCCGGAAATCCGCGTCGAGCGCCGCCAGGTATGCCGCGTCTTCCGGATCGGCCAAATCGTCCCAGCGCCGGCGCAGCCGCAGGCGCGACCTGCCCGAAGAGGCATCCAGCAGCAGCACCCCGATGTCATGCACCGGCTGTCCTGGCAGCGCCAACTGCAGCCGGACGTACTCGCCCTGTCGCCGTGCGTGGATCGGAATTACCGCCGCGAGGGGCATTCAGGGACCTTATCGGCTCGAAGCCTGCTTACAGGCTATCAGATTCCCGGCAGTAGCAGGCTCGGAAAAGACAACCTAACCGCCGATGCACGCAGATAAACAAGCACCAGACAATGAAAGGAGCGAGGGGTGTACCGCCGTTCTTCAGATATACGGTGTATCGGCGTGCATCTGCGGCTGAATTTTTCTTCCCAAAGGCGCAAACGGATAGTACCCGGTGACCTTATCGGCTCGAAGCCTGGTTACAGGCCTATCCGATTCCCGGGATAGAAGGCAGGGATAAAGACAAACTTAACCGCCGATGCACGCCGATATAGAGCCTTTTCCCTGTCTGGGCGTTTGTTTTATCCGCGTGCATCGGCGTGCATCTGCGGCTAAGTTGCTTCGCTTATGGCGCAAACGGATAGTACCCCTTGCGGAACCGTATCTTTACGGTCGGCAGGCCGTCCACCAGAATGTTGATCTTGCGGAACTGCTTGGGATTGCCGGGGCCGGTGTCCGGCACGTAGCGCAGAATGTATTGCGTAGTGACCTCGCCGGCAATCCCGGCAATGGCGTGGAAGATGCCGCTGGAGATCTCCGAAGCGTACGCGCCTACACCCACGGTAAGTGCGTAATTGCCGTCGTCGGAGGGATGTGAAAGATAGCCGTCCACGTCGGTATACAGGTTATTCAACGGGTATTCCACTCGTCCGCCGGTCTCACTGGCCAGCCGCTGCAGATTCTCGTCGCCCTCGCTGGTGAAACCGAACGACACGGTGCTCATGCCGTAAATCGTGACCAGGTTACGCTGGGCGATCTCGATCACCTCGTCCAGGGTCTTCTTGCTAGCGTTGTCGTGGCCATCGCCGATGATGATCAGCACACGCCGCGGATCGTAGGGCTCCCCTTCGACCAACTGCCGGTTCATGCAGGCCATGTAGATGGCGTCGTACAGGGCCGACCCGCCGCCCGGCTTCATCTTGCGGATCCTCTCCACCAGCTTGTCGGACTCGGTGGTGGTATTGACCTGCAACTCGGCCTCGTTGCCGTAGGAGATCAAATAGCCGCTGAACTTCTTGTCGCCAGGCAACAGGTTGAGCACCAGTTCGGTGGCGGCGTCCTGATAGTTCTTCCAGTGAATCCGCGCGTTGTTGCTGAGGTCGATCAGGAATCCGACCACCACCGGCTGGTTGCGGTCGCGGCTGAAGAACTCGATGCGCTGCTCTTTGCCCTCGTCGAAGATGCGGAAGTCTTTGGCCTCCAGGTTGGAAACGAAGCGGCCCTTATCGTCGGTGACGGTGACCGGGACGATCACTTCGTTGACCTGGACCTTGATGCGCTTGGACGACGGGCCGGATTGAGCCAGCGCCAGACAGACGAATGCCAGCGCCAGAGGAGTGCGTGCCACCATGAAGTTTACCGTTGTTTTCCATTCTAGCAGGAGCGGAAAGAGTCCAAGGGGTTGGCAGGCGAAAGCGCTTGTCCCACCACGCCGGGACTTAGTGGGCGTCATCTGAGCTATTCCGTCAAGCGTGCATTCAACCTTCCAGCCAGGCGATCGCTGAGCGAGGGCGCGCGCCAGCCAAACTCCTGCGTGAATCTGCCGCCATCCGCCACCGGGGGCGCTTCCGGCTGGCCTGCACGGCCGAGCTCCACGGTGAGGTTGGCGTCCAGCCCTTCCACGATGCGTTTCAGCTTGCCGGCGGTCCAATTCTCCGCCGGAGTATTATAAACCTGCGAGGGCACCACCGCCCGCGTGGCCAGCAGCACCAGCATTCGCGCCACGTCTTTCACGTATACCAGGGAGAGGACGGTTTCCTCGACAAATGGAATCGCGATTCGCTGGCGCGCGCCGGAACCCAGCTTTTCGAAGATCTCCGATCTCCACGGCGAAGCCGTGTGGCGCGCGCCGGGACCCACCACGGTGGCTATGCGCAGAGCGGCAAAGGAAAAGCTGCGGTTACGGGCGAGGGTCTCGCCGTAGATTTCGATGTAGCGCTTGCCGGCCCCGTATACGTCCGCGGCCCTGGCAGGCGCCAGTTCGCAGAGCGGCGCGCCTTCTCCCGCGAGGCCGTAGGCACTCATGGAGCTTCCGAAGACGAACCGTTTCACGCCAAGCCTGGCAGACGCTTCCAGCAGATTTGCGCTGCCTGTGACATTGACGCTGGTCGCCTGCGAGGGGTTCACCCGGCAGGCGGAAGGAAGCATGGCGGCCAGATGCACGACGGCGTCGATGGGATGCGCCTGGAATAATCTGTCAACCGCTGCGCGATCGGTCAAATCGCAGGCGCGCCAATGTTCGATGGAGTGATCCGGCTGGCGCTGGTCCGCGCCGATGAATTCCAGGTTTTCGCGCGACAACTGCGCGCAGACGGGGCGTCCGATAAAACCGCTCGAGCCGGTTACCAGAATCATGCTTCGGTCCCTCGTGGCGCATGCTTTAGCGTGCTGCCGTGGGCTTCAGCCCACGGTCGATTCGGCGAGCTCAAGCTCACCGGTTGGCAGGCGAAAGCGCCTGCCCCACCACACGCACCGAACTTCCGCCCTCCGGCCAGCAAATGTAGAAACTCCAATGGCGAGTCGAAGCTCGCCGCAGCACGCTGAAGCGTGCGCCGCAACCTTTATCGCTGGACCCTCCCGGAGCCGCCGCCCCTCAACAACTGCTGCACCTCCTCCACGCTGAAGCGGTTGAAGTCGCCTGGGATGGAATGCTTCAGGCAGCTTGCGGCCACTGCGAATTCCAGCGCGTCTTGTGCGCCGCCGAGCGACTGCAGCCCGTAGATCAGACCGCCCGCGAACGCATCGCCGCCCCCGACACGGTCCACGATATGGGTAATCTCGTAATGCCGGCTCACCAGAAACGCCGTGCGGTCATTGAGGCAGGCGGACCAGCCGTTATGCGACGCGCTACGGGATTCCCGCAGCGTCACGGCGATGATCTTCAGGTTGGGAAACTCGTCGAGCACCTTGCCAGTCAGCGCGGCATACGACTCGCGCTCCAGCTTGCCAGAGTCGACGTCCACCGGCGCGTGTATGCCCAGCGCCATCTGGCAATCCTCTTCATTGGCGATGGCCACGTCCACGAAACGCACCAACTCGCGCATTACTACACTGGCGGGCTTGCCCCACTTCCACAGGTTCTTGCGGTAGTTGAGATCGCAGGAGACCGTGAGCCCCTGGCTGCGCGCGTGCCGCACCGCTTCGAGCGCCAGGTCCGCGGCCGCAGCGCTGATGGCCGGGGTGATGCCGGTGATGTGAAACCAGCCGCAGCCCGCGAACGCCGCATCCCAGTTCACGGCGCCGGGCTGGGCCAGCGCCACCGAGCTGTAATCGCGGTCGTAGACCACCTTGGAAGCCCGCTGGTTCGCACCGGTTTCCACGTAGTAGACGGGCATGCGTCCGGGGACGCGCACAATGTGGGCGCTGTCCACGCCGAAGCGGCGCAACTCCGCGACACACGCGTCGGCAATAGGATGGTTCGGCGGCAGCAACGTGACGTAGCGGGAAGGCATCCCGAAGGTGGCCAAAGCCACGGCCACATTGGCCTCGCCTCCGCCGAACGTCGCGACGAATTGGGGGGACTGCAGGAAGCGCTCGAAACCCGGCGGCGCGAGGCGCAGCATGATCTCGCCAAAGGTGACGGTGGTCTGGGGCATGCCGTATTATTCTTTCACGGCCACTACGTCCACGGCGAAGCCCGCATCCATCGAAGGCAGTCCCTCGAACGGCAACATGGTGCCGGCCGGCGGACGCGCGCGATCATAAAACTCGCCGCGGATCTTGCGAACCTGTTCGGAGATACTGGACGAAAGCGGATACAGGCTGGCAAACGCGACTTCTTTCAGCGAGCCGCCCTCCTGCGAGAGCGATTTTTGCAAGCGTTCAAACGCGAGGCGCGCGTCGGCGTCCTGGTATCCGAAGGCCTCCTGGCTGCCGGTCAGGATCACTTTAGGCGCGCCGATAAGGGCGATCTGGGAAATCTGCGGCGAGTGTGCCAGTCCCTCGGGATTGATCATGTGCACGGCAGCGCCGGTGTTCCAGCGCAATCGCGCCACGGCTTCGCAGGAGGCCAGCGCGTGAGCGGGGGCGCGCTGGATCTGCAGGAAATTCAACGCCGCGCCGGAATAACGATCCGCCACCAGCTTGCGCACATCCGCGAGCTTGTCCAAAGAACTGAGGAAGCAGGTGACGCGCACCACGTCGTCCGGTTCGGAGCCCGCGGCTTTCACCGCGGTGGCCAGGCGCTGGAGCGACTGCTCGGCCAGCGGCAGCACCGGATCGAGCGGACCGCCCGCCGACTCCCCCTGGCCCGAGATGTACACCAGCCCGTACTCGTTGACATCCTTTTTCGCCTCGGCGGTGGATTCCATCACCACCTGCGCGGCTTCGAGCGGCAGCGCGCCAACCTGCACCACGCTCAGCACCGGCAGTGCCATACGGCGATCGGTGAAGGTTTCGCTCACCAACTCGCGCACGCGGCGCAGGTCTCCGCTGCCGGCCACGAAGGCGCGCAGCTTGACGATGTTGCCATTGGTCGAATGCAGCAGCCATTTCAGCGCGTCGCGTGTCTGCTGCGAAAGGAGGCCCTTGGCGGAAAGCGGAGTGACATGAAACACCAGTCGGCGGGTCTCGACCGTAAGGGCGCTGGGGGGATCTTTAGGAAGCTGCAGGACCTGCGTCTCTTCCTCTTTCTTCTTCTTTCCCCAGGACGAGAGCGTTACCGCCAGCGCGCCTACCAGCGCCAGCAGCCAGATCCTTCGCATAACCAAACCACTCGATTGTATCAGACCGCCGCGCTCGGCCGGGTGACGGGAGTCGCGGCGCCTTTACGCGCGCGATGGGAAAAAGACCGTGCCGATGAGGGTGTTGAGCCGGCGAGCGAAGACCACTCGCTGACGGTCGTAGCTCCGATCGGAGCCGCGCGCGTGACCCGAAATCGGGGTCCGCCCACCAGGCTCAGGGAACCGGGACAGGAACCAGGAGCCAGGTGTTATTTGTAACAATATCGCCGGTAAGCTCTCCACCGAAGAGCACGAGTCCGCCGCTTAACGGATCGAAATCCATGGGAGCAACCCACAGCCCGCTCGGCTGGGTGGCCTCTAGCTGCTTCCACGTCTTTCCATTCCATGCCCAAGTATCGTTCAAGCCCTGGGGAGGATCGGAGGTCCCGCCGAATAAGACAACTTGGCCGAGGCTAACGTCATAGGTCATGGATGGCCCGCTTCGCGCGGACGGGCTAACTGAGGGAGATTGCTGCGTCCAGGTCACGCCGTCCCAAGTCCAGGTGTCGTTGTAATAGATCCTGCAGCAATCGCCACCCCCGTTATCCCCGCCAAAGAGAACGATGGTCTTGGTGATCGCATCATATGCAAGCTGTGTCCCTCGGGGTGACGGGCTCGACGACGGAAACGTCTGGGTCCAGGTCTTCGTTCTTCCGTCCCATTCCCAGGTATCTCCGAACACGGGCGCGCCATAATCGTCATTTGCGTTGCCGTAGCCGCCAAACAGGACGACAGTCTCCGTGGCTGGGTCGTACACCATCGCCTGGTTGGGACTGCGTGCCGGCGGAGACACCGGCGGGAATTGCTGGGTCCAGGTAACTCCATCCCAAGTCCAGGTATCTCCGAAAACGACTCCGTTGGCGTCGCCCCCGCCGAAGAGCACGACCGAACTGGTGGTCGGATCATAAGCCATTCCGGCGCCGGTGCGTGCAGATGGCGAGGCGGCTGGGGAAAGCTGAGTCCAACCGCTGCGCCAGATCCAGGTGTCGCCGTACACCAGGCCGTTTGGCAAGCGGGCGTTACCACCGCCAAAAAGGGCAGTGGAATGGGTGGCCGTATCATAGGCGATGCCCTCGTTAGTGCGGGCCGAAGGGGCGGACGACAGCGTTGGCTCGACCCAGTCCGGCGCCCTATTTTGCAGGCGCGCGGTCACAGTAAGCGATCCGACATTGTCGGTGTAACAACCCGGAGTGGTGTTGCCAGGCGCCATGCAATTGTCGACGTAGCCCAGGTAAAGATGCTTAGCCGTGGGCGGGACGTAAAACGTCTGAATGACGCCGCTGCCCGTTGCCGTCAAGCCGTCGCCGATAAAGAAGACCTGCCCGATTTCTGGGCTCAGAGTCAGGAAGTCTGTCTGAATTCCGCCCTCAGAGTTGTTACTTACGTAAAAGCGCAAAGCCGGGGGTGCGGACGCGGGCAAGGTGTCTTCCAGAAAGACGCCCGCCAGCGCGCCCACAAAATCCGTCAGATGATAGCCGGAAAGCGGGCCGATCGAGTTGAAATTCGTAGGTGTTCCGGCAGTCACACAGTAACCCGAAGTTTCGCCATCAGCGCCGTAATACGGATAGCCGTTCTGGCACGTCCAGGCTCCCCCGACGCTTGGAAATGTCATGGTGCTCAAAGCTCGCGCGGGGAAGCTGAACACTACCGGAGCGATGCCGTTGCTGCCATCGTTGTATCCGCCGGCGCGATAGATATCCATGGTCGCGTCAACCGTCAGGTTGACCTGATTCTGGGCCGCCAAAGGCGCCGCCGCCAGTAGAGCCATTGTTAGAGCGGTAAGGGACCTCTCCAGTCTCATGAGCGCCTCCCTTGGAGATGCTACCACGCCCCGGCATTTGCAACCTTCCCTTCAGTCTCCGCGGCCAGTCGGGTGGCTGTGGCCGCGAGGGGGTTCGGTGATGCTCTCAATAACACGCACTTCGTCCCCGGGCCAGGCCAATCGGCAGGTGTGAAAAATCGAAGGGCGGCAGGTTGACAGACGTAAGCGTCTGTCCCACCTCTTCACTGACAGGCTTTGCAGGTGTGTGGGGCTGGCGCTTTCGCCTGCCGACCCATTTTTCCCAGGTTCTCGTGGAACGGACGCAGCCGACGCCCGTGCGACGCGTTTGGCTAGAGTAAGCAGTATGCACATCGAGACAGTAGCAGTTCACGCAGGACGCCGCGCGGATCCTGCCACGGGCGCCATCGCGCCGCCCATTTCGCTCTCCACCACCTTCGAAAGGGCGCCGGATGGCGAGTACCCGCTGGGATTCAGCTATTCGCGCGAGGACAATCCCAATCGCCGGCGCCTGGAGGAGTGTCTTGCAGCCCTAGAAGGCGGCACCGAAGCGCTGGCGTTTCCTTCCGGCATGGCGGCGGCCAACGCCATTATTCAGGCTCTGGAACCGGGCGACCACATCGTCGCCCCCGACGATGTGTACTACGGGCTGCGGAAAGTCATCGGTGAAGTGTTCGGCAAGTGGAAGCTGGAAGCGACGTACGTCGATATGACCGACTTGAACGCCGTGAACGCCGCCGTTCGCCCGAACACCCGGCTGATTTGGGTGGAGACGCCATCGAACCCGCTGATGAAAATCACGGACCTGGCGGCGATCGCTGCCATAGCTCGCCGCGCCAATGCGGTGAGCGTGTGCGACGGGACCTTCGCGACGCCCATCCTCCAGCGGCCGCTCGAATGGGGTATCGACATGGTTGTACATTCGACGACGAAATATATCGGCGGGCACAGCGACGTGGTGGGGGGCGCGCTGATCACGAAGTCCCAGAACTATGTATTTGAGCGGGCGCGCAAGTCGCAGCAGGTCGGCGGCGCGGTGCCCTCGCCCTTCGATTGCTGGTTGGTGCTGCGCGGCGTAGACACACTGCCTTGCCGTGTGCGGGCGCAGGTGGAGAGCGCGGGCCGGATCGCGGCATTCCTGAAATCGCACCCGGCAGTGGAGGCGGTACATTATCCAGGGCTGGCGGACCATCCGGGCCATCGGGTTGCCGCATGCCAGATGGCGGGGTTCGGCGGCATGCTCTCGATGCGGGTGCAGGGCGGGCGCGAACGGGCGATGCAGATCGGCGCGCGGGTCCAGGTCTTCACGCGTGCGACCAGCCTGGGTGGCACGCACAGCTTGATCGAGCATCGCGCATCGATAGAAGGGCCAAGTACGCGCACGCCGCAGAACTTACTGCGCATGTCAGTCGGGCTCGAGAATACCGAAGACCTGATCGGCGACCTGGAGCAGGCGTTGAAGTAAGGACGCACGCCCGGCCGTCCGTTTCTGCGGTAGAATCGGCAACCATGGCAAGTTGGCAAGCTCATATGGTCAGTTTCGTGCTGCGCTATACCTTCAAGCCCAAGCTGGCGCGCGCAAAAGACGCCCTTCACGCTCGCGCGATCTTGAATGGCCCGCCACTTCCACGCCGCCGTACGGTCAACTGTCGTACCGCCATTAGCATCGCGCCTGCCACAATGGGAGGCGTTCCCGGGGAATGGGTCGAATACGGACCGGAATCGAGCGCGGGTGTTCTCGTGTACCTGCACGGTGGCGGCTATTTCGCCTGCTCGGCGCGCACGCACCGTCCCTATACGACGTTCTTTGCGCGGCAGGGATTCAAGGTTTTCGCCCCTAACTACCGGTTGGCGCCCGAACATCCATTCCCTGCGGCCGTGATCGACGCTTTGGCGGCCTGGCGGGCGGTTCGCGCGGAAGCGGGCGCATCCACGCCGATGGTCATTGGCGGCGACTCGGCGGGTGGTGGGTTGGCGCTGGCGACCATGCTCAAGCTGCGTGACGAAGGCGAGGCTCTGCCGGCCGCGGCGGCGCTGTTTTCACCGCTCACGGACCTGGTAGGAATCGGCGATTCGCGCCGGAGCAACGACCAGCGCTGTGCGATGTTTTACGGGACGGGCTTGGCGCGAGCGACGGAGTTCTACATGGCGGGCGGCGATCCGCGCGACCCGCTGGCGTCTCCGCTTTACGCGGACCTGCGCGGCCTGCCGCCGCTGCTGATCCATGTGGGCAGCCACGAGACCCTGCTGGACGATTCGACGCAATTGGCAGACCGGGCTCGCGCCGCCGGGGTACCGGTCGCGTTGACTGTATGGCCGGTGGTTCCGCACGTTTGGCAGTTGTTCCATCAGATCGTGCCCGAAGGACGGCGGTCGCTGGCAGAGGCAAGTGCGTTTTTGGGGGAGGCGGTGGCAGAGGCACGCGCCGCCGAGCAGTGTCGCGCGATCTGAGGTTCGCGTGCGCCGGCAAGAGTGCCCGACCCAGAGAGTACCCCGGCAGGCGGGAGCGCCTGCGCCACGGCTTACTAAAGCGTGCGCAACGGCCCGGTGCGGTTGCACACCTCTTCGTAATACTGCTCGTACAGTGGAATGATTTTCTCCGTGCAGAAGCGCTCCAAGGCCGTCCAGCGCGCCGCGCCCGATAGTCTTTCGTGCAATGCGCCGTCGGTCAACAGCGCCACCACACGCGCGGCTTGCGCGGGGATGTCGCCCACCGCTTCCAGGTAGCCATCCACGCCGTCGGTGATCAACTCGGGCACGCCGCCGACGCGCGTGGCGACGGGAGGCACGCCGCAGGCCATGGCCTCCAGCGCCGCCAGCCCGAACGATTCCAGCTCGCTCGGCATCAACAGCACATGCGCCTGCGGAATGATGCGCTCGACATGGTTTTGCTTTCCCAGAAACGAAACGTGCCGGTCCACGCCCAACTCGCGCGCCAGGTGTTCCGCCGGACTCCGCTCCGGCCCGTCGCCCACCATCAGCAGGTGCGCGGGCGTGTGGCGCAGGACTTCCGCCAGTATGCGCACGCAATCCAGCACGCGCTTTACCGGGCGGAAATTCGACAAATGGATCAGCAGCTTTTCGCCGTCCGGCGCATAGGATTTCGCCTGCGTCTTCTGGCGGTCCGGTTGATACACTTCGCAATTGACGAAATTTTTGATCACCCGGATCTCGTTGCGCACGCCAAACACATCCACGGTCTGGCCCCGCAGGTATTCGCTGATCGAGGTGATGCCGTCGGACTGCTCGATAGAGAACTTGGTGATGGGAAAGTACGACCGGTCCGTGCCCACCAGGGTGATGTCGGTTCCGTGCAGGGTGGTGATGAAGGGCAGCCGGCGCACGGGCGCCAGCATGTCTTTGGCGAGCATCGCGGAGATGGAATGCGGGATGGCGTAGTGCACGTGGAGCAGGTCCAGGTTATACGACTCGGCCACCTCGGCCATGCGCGAGGCCAGCGCCAGGCAATACGGCGGATATTGAAACAGCGGGTAGTTGGAGACCTCCACCTCGTGGTAATGAATGCGCGGAATGCCGGGGTCCAGGCGAATGGGATTGGCGTAGGTGATGAAATGGACCTGGTGGCCGCGGTTGGCCAACTCCAGGCCCAGTTCGGTGGCCACGATACCGCTGCCGCCATAGGTCGGATAGCAGGTAATGCCGACGTTCACATCGTCAGGCTAACACGTCCGCCGGCCGTGACTCACGCGATTTTCAGTTGGCGGTTCTTGCCGGAGAGTCCCGCGAGGAGCCCGAAGCGTCTCCATGCCGGCGGCTTCTCCCTCAAGCCCGCCAGGCTGGCGGCGAGGCGCGCCACGTGCGGCCGCACGCCGCTCTTGCCGTCAAGCAGTTCGGTGGAGCCTTCCGGCAGGATGATGGAGGCCGGAATCCCCAGTACTTTGGACACTTCCCGGGCGGCCACACAGTCCATTTTGGGGACCCTGTTCACTATGAGGGTGACCCGTCTGGATTCAAATCCCAACTCCGCCAGACGCTGAACCACGCGGCGGGTTTCGCTGACGCTGGGCAGGTCGAAAGTGGTCACCAGCAGCAGGTCCGTCAAATCTGAGAGGAGGCTTGCGGGAAACGGGCCGAGCCGGCCCAGGTCCAGCACCATCCACGGGTAAAGCGAGCGCAAGAAACTCAGCACGTAGCGGATGCGGTCCGGTTGTATCTGTTCATCCGAACAGATGGGCGCCGTCAAGGGAAGCACCTCCAGATCCTCAGGTCCGTTCGAAACCACTCTTTCCCAGAAACTCCCGTCCAATCGCAGGAGATCGGTGGCCGCGTCGAAGATGGTGTACGTGGACTTCGCTTTTGTGAGGAAGCCGACGGAACCGCCGCTCATGTTCAGGTCCGCCAGCAGCAAGCGCTGGCCGGTTTGGCGCTTCAGTTCCAGGGCGGCGTGGCAGGCGACCGTGGTGGTCCCGACGCCGCCCTTGGCGCCGATGCACCCGATCACGCGGACGGGCGCAGCCTGCGATTCGGTCCTGGAGCAATCGGCCTGGCTTTTTTGCCGCACGATCGCGTACCGCAGGCTGCGGCAGAGCAGATCGGGCTCCATTTTCCTTTTGACCAGATAATCCTGCGCTCCGATTTGCACGGCGCGGAGGGCGAACGCTTCGCTGTCCAGGCCGCTCAAGATGACAATCGGCACGGCCGGAGCATGCATTCTTAAGGCGCCGACGGCATCCAGGCCGTGGCTGTCGGGCAGGCTCGAATCGATCAGCACGATGTCGACATCGCCTTTGGCCAACCGGTCGAGCCCGGGCAGCAAAGCTGCGACCCAGTCGAGATCGAATGAGAGACCTTCCGCCTGCGACAACATGGTCCGAATCCGGGCGGCCTCCGCCGGATCGCTCTCGATCAGCAGAATCTTCAGGCACGTTTCCGACATGCGAATGTGGCACTCCTTCTATAGCGATGGCCGGCTCGCCGGCCGTATCAGATCCAGCCAGGAGCATCTTATAGGCCAACCATGCCGATCGAAGGATTCCATTGAGAATTCTGGGCTGGCGGCAGCGGGTCGAGGCTGCGGGCTCCGTTCGGTGGCAAGGCTTTGGCGCGCCATGCGCCATAAAGATAGCAACTTGGAGAGACGAATTGCGCGGCGGCGCCCGCGCCCGACTCGCAGTTCCGGGGGTGACACGCAGCTTAAAGGCAGTGGAGACAAAGAGCCAAGCGTGGAGGCGTTTCCCTCCGGGTTCCGATGGGCGGATTAGCCGCTATCGTCAACGGCCGGACTAGATTCCGTAAAGCCGCCCTATTTACCTCAGCCTATTGGGGTATGACGTCCAGCGACACATTGTCGATATCGACCTGTCCGTACCGAAACTTTTATGAACTTCGTTACGGGTTGGCCGAGTTGAGTCGGGTTTGGGCCAGCTTGTGATACCAATTTCGTTGAGATCATCCCCGAGTCATTCGCCACGGTGATAGTGGATTGTCTAGCAGGACAGGTCGCTTTATAACGGGCCCCCGCTGTAACCTTCTTTCGGGATGGTGCGCCTCCCGGCTTGTGAGTCTCCTTGCGCGCATCGCCGTGGCGGCAGCCTTAGCCGGGCTGCTGCCAGTGTGCGCCTGCGCGCAATCGTCGGATGGCCTCAACCACGACCGCATTCTGGGCGTCATCCCCAACTATCAGACGGTTACCGATGCCACCCCAGCGACGCCGCCTCTGACGCCAAAGCAGAAATGGCAGTTTTTCCTGGAGGAGAGCCGCGATCCGTTCAATATCGCGGCCGCGGCTCTCAGCGCCGGGCTTTCGCAGGCGGACAACCAGACGCCCAAGTATGGCGAAGGCGCCGCGGCTTACGGCGAGCGATTCGGCGCGGCGCTGGGCGATTTCACTTCCCAGAATCTCTTTAGCGATGCCATGCTCTCCTGCCTGCTGCATCAGGATCCCAGGTATTTCCGCAAAGGCCCCCGGTCGCGGATTCTGCCGCGCGTCGCGTACTCGTTGAGCCGTATCGCCGTGGCCCGGCAAGATTCCGGGCGGGAGACGTTCAACGCCTCCGGCGTTTTCGGCATGATGCTGGGCATCGGGGCCTCGAATCTCTACTACCCTTCTGCCAGCCGTACCGGGGCGGTGATGGGGACCCGCGTGGGCACCAGCCTGGCTGCTTGGGCGATCGGCAACGTCGCTTCGGAATTCTGGCCCGACATTCACCAGAAGTTCTTTTCGAACGGAATTCTGCACCGGAAGGCGCCACACCGGTAGGTGGGCGTAGCCCGCCGTGACGAGCGGCTTACTCGATCACCGGCAGCAAGTCCTTAGCCAAACTAGCCCGTGGTAGACTGGTTCCGATGCAGGTCACGCTCGATATCTCCGATGAGCTGGCCGCCTCCCTCGCGCCCGCTGGACAGGACCCCTCCCGCGCCGCCCTAGAAGCCTTCGGCCTCGAAGCTTACCGCCAGCGCCGCCTGTGCGCCTATCAGCTCCGGACCCTCCTGGGAATCCCCTCGCGCTGGGAGCTGGATGCCTTCCTAAAGGAGCATCAAGTCGAGACCTACACCACCGACGATTTTGAACACGACCTAGATACCATCCGGCATGTAGAAGAAATCCGGAAGGCTGAACGACGCCGCGCATGATCGTTGTAGCCGATGCGGGTCCTCTCCATTACCTCGTTCTGATCGAAGCAGGGGGTGTATTGCAACCGCTCTACGGCCGGGTGCTTGTGCCCCAGACGGTTGCCGGGGAACTGGCCGAGACGAACACGCCCGCAGCCGTCCGGGCTTGGATTGCGGGGCCGCCGGAATGGTGCGAGATCCGCCCCGACCCGCCCCTCGATCCGGCTCTCCAGTTCCTGGATCCCGGCGAGCATGCAGCCATTGCGCTCGCCCTCGCCGTCAATGCCGACCGTCTCCTGATCGATGAGCAGGCCGGCCGCGCCGAGGCCGAACGCCGCCATCTGCTGGTCACCGGCACTCGGTGCATTAGCTGAAGCGCATCGCGTCGGACTGCTCGATTTTCAAGCGGCGCTCGCCCAACTTCGTCAGACGAATTTCTATATGTCGGCCGGTCTCGTCGATCGCGTCCGTCGACGGTTGTCTGCTGGAGGGACTGGTAGGAGCGGGGCACGTATAGCGGCAGTCTCCAACGGTGCTTACGCCGTACCCTGAACTCAACCCCGCTCTGGTGATTTCAGCTTTGATTTCAATTCTTGACGGCGGGGCGCGCGCCAGAGTAGGGTGGAGGCAGGGTAGAAAGGAGCTCTGATGACAATCACCCTTGACATCGCCCCCGAGGTGGAAGCGGCGCTCGCGCGCCGGGCCGCCGCGCTCGGGCGGCCGGTCGAAGTCTATGCCGCTAGTCTGCTCGAAGAGGCGGCCCAGCTTCCGGCGGCGCATCGGGCGCCGATGGCTAAGGATATGGTTGAACTCTTCGCTCCCTTACGCGGCCTCAATCTGACTTTTGAACGCGACAGGGATACCGGGCGGGACATCGACCTGTGAAGGGATACCTGGTAGACACCAACATCCCGTCCGAACTAACACGCGAAATTCCAGATGTCCGAGTCGCCGCTTTTCTCAAGAACGCCGGGAAGGAGAGCGTTTTCCTGAGCGTCATGACCATTGGTGAAATCTGCAAGGGCATTGATCTACTCCCGGCCAGCAAGAAGCGTAGCGGGCTACAAAGCTGGCTCGATATCGATGTGCGTTCCTGGTTCGCCGGGAGGATTCTCCCAGTCACCGAGTCCATCGCCGAGCGTTGGGGCCATCTGGCCGCAGCCGCCAAACAACGAGGAGTCGCGATGACTGTGGTGGACGGCGTTATCGCCGCCACGGCGCTCGAACACGGACTCACGATGGTGACGCGGAACGTGAGCGACTTTGCCGGTCTCGGCGTCGTTCTTCTCAACCCTTGGGATGAGGTGTGAATCTTCAGGCAGCGGCGCACGTGCCAGCGACGTGTGTAAACGAATGTATGCCCGGCGGGGTTAACGCCCGAGTAGACATAACGTCGGATTATCGGAAGCCACGGGACCTTGTGATGAGTCGGGGGGCATGGAGCTCAAACCCCGTAATGGGCGATTCGGGACAACGTTTGATTGTTCTCCGGCTCCGGAGTTAGGCCTTAGCGTTCATCTGCGCCCGCACTCTTGAGGAGTTGCACCACCTCCAGGTGGCCAAGCTGCAATGCCATTTTCAACGCGGTGGCGCCATCGCTCCGTTTGGCGTTCACATCGGCCTGGGCGGCGAGCAGCGCTCGCACCATCTCCAAGTGGCCATTCTGCGACGCCAATATCAACGCCGTGAGACCACCGCCCGCCTTGGCGTTGACATCGGCCTCGGCGGCGATCAGCGCTTGCGCTACCTCCAAGTGGCCCTTCTGCGACGCTGCCATCAGCGCCGTGGCGCCGTCGTGGTCCGTGGCGTTTGCATCGGCGTTGGCAGCGAGCAGCGCTTGCACGACAGCCAACTGGCCCTGGTAGGATGCCGCCGTCAATGCCGTGCCGCCATTGTGTCCTTTGGCGTTCACATCGGCCTTGGCAGCCAACAATGCGCGCACTATTTCCAGGTGGCCCTCCAGCGACGCCAATATCAACGCGGTGCCGCCAGTGTTTGCCTTGGCGTTCACGTCGGCCTTGGCAGCCAGCAACGCTTGCACTACCCCAGGAAGCCCCTGTTGCGACGCCAATATCAACGCGGTGCCGCCATCGCCCCGTTTGGCGTTCACATCGGCGTTGGCGGCGAGCAATGCCCGCACTACCTCCGGGTGGTCAGTCTCCGACGCCCTGATCAACGCCGTGGAAAGATCGCCCCGTTTGGCGTCCACATCGGCCTTGGCGGCGAGTAGTGCTTGCACTACCTCCAGGTAGCCCTTCTCCGACGCCGCGGTCAGCGCGGTGCCACCATTAACCATCTTGGCATTCACATCGGCCTTCGCGGCGAGCAACGCTTGCACCACCTCCGTGTGGCCGTTCGCCGACGCCACTATCAACGCCGTGCCGCCAGGTGCCTTGACGTTCACATCGGCCTTGGCGGCGAGCAACGCTTGCACCACCTCTGGGTGGCCGGTCGCCGACGCGGCCATCAACGCCGTACCGCCAGTGTCCACATTCGCGTTCACATCGGCCTTGGCAGCCAGCAACGCGCGCACTATTTCCAGGTGGCCCTCCAGAGACGCCACTATCAACGCTGTGCCGCCAGCGTTTGTCTTGGCATTCACATCGGCCTTGGCGGCGAGCAACGCTTGCACGACCTGCAGATGGCCCGCCAACGATGCCATACCCAACGCGGTGCCGCCATCGCTTCGTTTGGCGTTCACATCGGCCTTGGCGGCCAGCAGCGCTTGCACTATCTCCAAGTGGCCATTCTGCGACGCCAATATCAAGGCCGTGCCGCCCTTGTCCATATTCGCGTTCACATCGGCCTTGGCGGCGAGCAACGCTTGCACGATCTCCAGGTGGCCAAACTGCGACGCCCCTATCAACGCCGAGCCGCCGTTGCTCCACCTGGCGTTCACATCGGCCTTGGCGGCGAGTAGCGCTTGCACTACCTCCAGGTGGCCCTTCTCCGACGCGATCATCAGCGCCGTGCCGCCCTCGTTTGCCTTGGTGTTCACATCGGCCTTGGCGGCGAGCAACGCTTGCACTATCTCCAGGTGGCCGGACTGCGATGCCAGCATCAATGACGTGCTGCCATCGCCCATTTTGGCGTTCACGTCGGATCCGGCGGCCAGCAACGCTTTGACACGGGGTAAATCGCCGTTGCGGGACGCCTTGATGAGATCGTTCCCTTGCGCGTTGGCCCGTGTGCCTGCCAGAACGCAGGCCAACACCACCGCGATGGCACAAATTTGCGAGTGGCGAACCATAATGCGTTCAATCTTAGCGCATGGCACGGCCGGGTTCCCATTTACTAGACGAAAAGTATGTAATCGTCTAGCAAACTGGCGGATTGCGTGGCCTGCGTTTTAGCGCGAGAAGCTGCCCCCTTACTCCACCACCAGCAGCAAATCCTTAGCCTCCACATGCCGTCCCGGCTGCACCAACACCTGCGTCACCTTCCCCTCCACCGGCGCGTACACCGTGCTCTGCATTTTCATAGCCTCCATCACCAGCAGCCGGTCGCCCTTCTTCACAACCTGATTCAACTCGACCGCCACGGTCGAGACCACACCTGGAATCGGCGCGCCGATCTCACCGGGCTTGGCCGGGTCGGCCTTAGGCGCTGCCGCAACCTTAACCTCCAGGCTCTTATCCCGGATGTTGACCTCGCGCGGCTGCCCGTTCAGTTCGAAGAACACCGTGCGAAAGCCTTCCGGATGCGGCTCGCCCACGGTCAGGAACTTGATTACCAGCGCTTTGCCCGGCTCCAACTCGACGGCGATTTCGTCGCCGCGCTGCATGCCGTAGTAGAACTGCGGCGTCGGCAGCACCTCCACGTTGCCGTAGCTCTGCCGCGCCTTCGCAAATTTCAAAAATACATCCGGATACATCAGGAAGCTCAGCACTTCATCGCGCGCGGGCTTGTGCCCGGTCTTGCGCTCGAGCGTGGCCGCCGTCTCCTCGAAATTCACCGGCGTCAAGTGTGCGCCCGGACGTCCCTTCTGCGGCTTGGCGCCTTTCAGCACGGCCTTCTGCAACGCTTTCGGCCAGCCGCCCTCCGGCTCCCCGAGCGCGCCGCTCAGCATCTCGATCACCGATCCCGGCAGCGTCAGGTTGTGGTCCGGCCCCAGCCGCTCGAACTGCTGCACGGTCATGTTATGGTTCACCAGGAAAATCGCCAGGTCGCCCACCGCCTTGCTCGAGGGCGTCACTTTCACGATGTCGCCCAACGCCTGGTTCACCTCCGCGTAGGTGCGCGCGATCTCGTGCCAGCGCGCTCCCAGGCCCATCGATTCGGCCTGCTCGCGCAGGTTGGTGTACTGGCCGCCCGGCATCTCGTGGACATACACTTCCGCCGTGCCGGACTTCGGCCCCGTATCGAACGGCGCGTAATACGTCCGCACCGTTTCCCAGTAATCCGCGCATTGGTTCAGCGCATCCAGATCGATGCCGCTATCGCGCGGCGTGTTCCAGAGCGCCGCCACGATCGAGTTCAAGTTCGGCTGGCTGGTAGTGCCGCTCATCGAGGCGATGGCCCCGTCCGCCGCGTGCACGCCCGCTTCGGCGGCTTTCAGCACGGAGGCTGCGTTGATCCCGCTGGTATCGTGCGTGTGGAAGTGGATCGGAATCCCGACTTCCTGTCGCAGCGTGCTCACCAGCCTCTCCGCCGCGTAAGGCTTGCACAATCCTGCCATGTCTTTGATAGCCAGGATGTGCGCTCCCATGCGCTCCAGCTCCCGCGCCATCTTCACGTAATATTGCAGCGAATACTTGTCGCGCCGCGCATCCAGAATGTCGCCCGTATAGCAAACCGCGGCCTCGCAAATCTTGTCCGTCTTGCGCACCGCTTCCATCGCGACTTTCATGTTCGGCAGCCAGTTCAGCGAGTCGAAGATGCGGAAGATATCGATGCCCTGCGCCGCAGCCTCGTGGACGAATCCCTCCACCGCATTGTCGGGATACGCCGTATAGCCCACCGCGTTCGACGCGCGCAGCAGCATCTGGAAGCAGATGTTCGGAATGCGCTCGCGCAGTTGCCGCAGCCGCAGCCACGGATCCTCGTGCAGGAACCGCATGGCTACGTCGAAGGTGGCGCCGCCCCACATCTCTAGGCTGTAGAGGTTGTGCAGCCGGTGCGAGATGAAGTTGGCGATGCGCAGCATGTCGTAAGTGCGCACGCGCGTGGCCAACAGCGACTGGTGCGCGTCGCGAAAGGTGGTGTCGGTCAGCAGCAGCCGCTTTTGCGAGCGTGTCCACTCCGCGAATTTCTCGGGACCCAGCTCGGCGAGTAGTTGACGCGTGCCCTTGGGCGGCGCGGAGATGTCGTGCGGAAGAACTGGCGCCGCGTCGATCCGTGCCGGAGCCGGCTTCCCCGCCACCGTCGGATTTCCGTTCACGATCACCTCGCCCAGATACGACAGCAGCCTGGTAGCGCGATCGCGGCGCGCCACGAAGCGGAACAGGTCCGGGGTCTGCTCCAGCCATGCCGTAGTCACGCGCCCCGCCTGGAAATCCGGGTGATTCACCACGTTTTCCAGGAACGGGATGTTGGTCTTCACGCCGCGCACGCGGAACTCGCGCAGCGAGCGGTCCATGCGTTGGCAGGCGTGGCGGAACTCGCGTCCCCACGCGGTGGTCTTCACCAGCAGCGAGTCATAGTAAGGCGTGATCACCGCGCCGCCGTAGGCCGACCCGCCATCCAGCCGTATGCCGAAGCCCGCGGGCGAGCGATATGTGTGGATCTTGCCGTAATCCGGCATGAAGTGGTTCGACGGGTCCTCGGTCGTGATCCGGCATTGCAGCGCGAAGCCATACAGCGGAATCTTCTCCTGAGGCGGCAGGTTCATCTCCGCGCCGAACAGTTCGAGGCCCTGCGCCACCTGTATCTGGCAGCGCACCAGGTCGATGCCCGTCACCATCTCGGTGACCGTGTGCTCCACTTGTATGCGCGGATTCACTTCGATGAAATACCACTCGCCGGAGTCCGCATCCACCAGGAACTCGACGGTGCCGGCATTCTGATAGCCTGCCGCCTGCGCCAGCTTCACGGCGGCTCCGGCCAGCGCCTTGCGGATGTCATCGTCGAGCCCCACGGCCGGGGCCACTTCGACCACCTTCTGATGCCGCCGCTGCACCGAGCAATCGCGCTCGTAGAGGTGCAGAATGTTGCCGCTGCTGTCTCCCAGGATCTGCACTTCGACGTGTCTCGCTCGGCGCACGTAGCGCTCCAGGAATACCGCATCGTTGCCGAACGACGCACCCGCCTCGCGCCGCGCTTCATCCAGCCGCTCGCCGAATTCCGCCGCGCTCGCAGCGACGCGCATGCCGCGCCCTCCGCCGCCGAAGGCCGCTTTGATGATCAGCGGAAAGCCGATCTCGCGCGCCAGCCGCTTGGCCTGCGCCGGATCGCGGATGGGTTCTTCGGTGCCGGGCACCACCGGAATGCCGGCGCGCTGCGCAAGCTGCCGCGCCGCCCGCTTATCGCCGAGCAGTTCCAGCAGCTCCGCGCCGGGTCCTATAAAGGTGATGCCCGCCTGCTCGCACGCCCGCGGCAGCGCCGGATTCTCCGACAGGAAACCGTATCCCGGATGAATCGCGTCTACGCCCTTTTCCCGCGCCAGCGCCACGATTCCGTCAACGTCGAGATACGCCTCCACCGGCCCCTTTCCCTCGCCGATCAGGTAGGCTTCATCGGCCTTGAAGCGGTGCAGCGCCAGCCGGTCTTCCTGGGAATAGATGGCCACCGTGCGCAAGCCCAGTTCGTTGGCCGCCCGCAGGATGCGGATGGCGATCTCGCCGCGATTGAGGGCTAGCAGTTTTCGCATGACAACGTTGGCTTTCCGGGTGGGATGTTTTGAGGATAGCATGCGAATATGACACCCCAAACGCCCGCATCCGTCGCGCACGCCTTCGTGAAGGCTATCAACCAGCAGAGCGTGGAACAGATCGCCAGCCTCATGACCGACGATCATGTGTTCATCGATTCGCTGGGAACGAAGGTCGCCGGCCGTCAAAAGATGCAGAGTGGCTGGCAAGGCTACTTCAGCATGGTGCCGGACTACAGCATTACTATCGACGAGACCTTTGTCGATGGGTCCATCGCGGTCATGCTCGGGACCGCGCACGGCACCTATTCTTCAAGCGGCGCGCTACGCCCGGAAAATCGTTGGCAGACGCCGGCAGCCTGGCGGGCCGTGGTGCGCGGATCGCTCGTCGCCGAATGGCGCATCTATGCGGATAACGAGCCCATCCGGCGCATCATGGCCAAGTAAATAGGGATTTCCCCTTCGCAAAGATCCGACGTTGTAAAGACAGTCCAGCAAAGGGCCGGTTGGCAGGCGAAAGCGCCTGCCCCACCGCTAGGGGCCGCGAAACATTTGTTACCCATGCCGTCACCGGCCACCGGCTGTTCGATTCCGGCACGAGGTTTCCCAACCTAGCGCGAACAGCTAGCCTGATTCTCCACGCTGCTGCTCAAGTGTTAGCGGAATGTTTGAATTCCGCTATGCCAAAATGGCCGCCGAGTTGCATGGCACTCGCGCAACATGGAGAACAAGTCTTACGCGATTCAGATTATCGGAATAACGATGGCGGTTCTGGTGCCCTCGCTCGGGATTGTTGCGGCGCAAACGGCTGCCGGTGACGAGCCGGGGACGATCGGGGCCGGATTCGCTCAGTTATACGACGACGACCAGGCCAACAAGCGCGGTGAACTGGTAGTGCTGGTGGTGGCCGATGGGTTTCCCGCCGCAAAGGCCGGCATACAACTGGGGGATGTGGTGCTCAAAGCAAACGGTTCACCGGTCGGAGGGCGGGAACTGCAGGAGATCATGCGGAAGGACATCCAGGGCGCCGTGGGAACAACTTTGAAGCTGTCGCTGGTGCGTCCGGGGAACGGAAAGGAGATGGACGTCGACCTGACCCGCGTGGCTTTTCCGATGCAGGAAAACCCGGCTTCCGATCCCTTCCATTATTCGCTCAAGGGGAGTTGGCGTGTGGAGCGTGTTAATTTCCCGCTGCCATGGTCGCCGCAGATTTCGTATCGCGGTCTGGAAGATTTGGCTTTCGCGCCGGAATTCGACGACACGTCTTCACCATACTATCACAGCTACTTGTTCTTTTGGTGGCTGGAGGGGACGGTGACAATCACGCCCGCCCAGTTGCAGTCCGACTTGAGCGTATATTTCCGGGGCCTGTGCGAACAGCGCGGACGAAACTACCACTTCACGCCCGATCTTTCCCAGGTGTCGGTGAGTTACCACGCCGACCCGCACGGCCCTGGCAGCTTCGGAGGATCTCCGGCGCAGAGCTTTCGCGGCGTGGTGAGGTTCTATGACACCCACGGCAAGGTCATCACGTTGCAATCCGAGGTAGTGACATCCGCATGTCCGCAGTCGAACCACACGGCGGTGTTTTTCGGCCAGTCGCAGGAATCGGGCGATGCCGCGATCTGGCGGCGGATGGACGCCATACGCGACACATTTCGGTGCAGCAGGTAGTAACGCGGGCGGCTTCGGCCTGAAGGGTGGGATACTGGGCGGTATGAGTCCAGGCCGCCGGTTCCGCATCCTGGTTTTGTTTGCGTTCGCCGTTGCCGCACTCGGCCGGCCAATGGCGATTCATGCGCAAACGACCGAACTCGATCAGTTCGTCGGGAAGGATCTCTGGAAGGATCATCTCCCGGAAGACGAGAAATTGCGTTTGGACAAGATCGTGGGCCAGGAGACGGGGGCCACACCCTGGCATGTTTGGACGACGACTCGGATCGGCCGAACACGTTACATCGTGCTCCTTGGCAAGCCGCTGGCGTCGATTCCGGGCGGCTCTTCCGCATGTGTTCAGCTATTCGATGCCACTGCGAAGAGGATCAACAGTTGGTGTTTTCAAACTGGCTGCCGGATCAACCTTGGTAGCGCCTCGGTTGAGTTTTCCAGCGATCTTGCGTGCGACCTAATCGTTTTTCAGATGGATCGCCTCATCAATGGCCCCAACGTGGAGAAGGAGTATTTCGCCATCGGCAATGACCGGCTTCAATTCGTCCGCATGGAGAACGACAAGGGCGAAGCTGTTCAGAACGAATACATCTTTCCCGACCTTGAAATCGGCTTCGTTCCGGATGCGAACACCGTGGAGCAATGGGCCGGCATGCTGGAATCTACAGATAAGGCAGATGTGCTTTCCGCTCTTGTGTTCCTGGGTGGGAGACACCTCTGTGAACCTCGACGACTATTCGACGAACCACGCGAGAGTAAGTATAAGCGGTTATTTCAGCAGTTGATTGACAACCCGCGCATCCGAGAGTTGATCGGGAGCCTGAGCAATTCCGATAACGAGTGGATCAGGCGGGCCGCCCTACTCGCCGCGCGTGGGCCTCGCGAACGGTTGCTTGAGTGAGACCGGCGGCGTTCAGCGCGAACTGAAGTTCGCGCCGGCGCGCTGAAGCTTGCGCCACGGTGCCTACCGGTTGAGGCCGTACTTTTTGTGGCTCGATACATGCAGCCTGGCCTGACGCAGCCACCAACCATCAGCCACTGCTCCACCGCTCCAAAGCCCGTGTTACTCTGGAAGTTCCCCTATGAGCAGCATCCAGATTACCCTGCCTGACGGCAGTCAACAGTCCGTCAAGGCGGGTAGCCGCCCCATCGATATCGCCCGCGCCATCAGCCCGCGCCTGGCCGACGCGGCCATCGTTGCCAAAGTGAACGGTGACTTATACGACCTGACTCGCCCCCTCGAGTCCGACGCCACACTACAGATCTTGACCACGAAGGACCCGGCGGCCCTCCAGGTGTATCGCCATTCGACCGCGCATCTGCTTGCCGCCGCGGTGCTGGAGTTGTTCCCCGAAACCAAGCTCGGCATCGGCCCGCCCATCGACAACGGCTTCTATTACGATTTCGACCGCCCCACTGCGTTCACTCCCGACGACCTCGAAAAAATCGAGAAGCGCATGTGGGAAATCCAGGCGCGCGACGTTCCCTACCAGCGCGTGATGACTCCCAAAGACGAAGGCCTGCGCAAATACTCCGACGACTGGATGAAGAAGGAATTGATCGAAGAGCGCGCCGGCGACGTATTCAGCGAATACACGCTGGGGCCGCACTTTATCGACTTTTGCCGCGGTCCGCACGTGCCCTCGACCGCCAAAATCAAGGCGTTCAAATTGCTCTCGATCGCCGGCGCCTATTGGAAAGGCGACGAGCACAACAAGCAGTTGCAGCGCATCTACGGCACCGCGTTCTTCTCGAAGAAAGATCTCGACGAGTATCTCGCCAGGCTGGAAGAAGCCAAAAAACGCGACCACCGCAAGCTCGGCAAGGAACTGGAGCTTTTCACGGTTAGCGAACTAGTGGGCGCCGGCTTGCCCCTATGGCTGCCAAAGGGCGCCACCATTCGGCGGGTGTTGGAAGAGTACATCCTGGAGCGCGAACGCGTCACCGGATATCAGCACGTCTATACGCCGGATCTGGCCAAGGTTGAACTCTACCAGCGATCGGGTCATTGGGAACATTATCACGAAGACATGTTTCCGCCCATGCAACTGGAAACGGAACAGATGGTTTTGCGGCCCATGAACTGCCCGCACCATATCCTTATATTCGAGTCGAAGCGGCGCAGCTACCGCGATCTTCCGGTGCGCATCGCGGAATTGGGCACCATGTATCGCTACGAACGCTCCGGAGTCTTGAGCGGATTGAGCCGTGTGCGCTGCATGACCCTGAACGATGCACACATTTTTTGCACCGCGGACCAGATCAAGGAGGAGTTCACGCGCGTCATGCAGCTTGTCGAGCAGGCCTACCGCGACCTCGGCATTACGCAGTACCGCTACCGGCTGTCTCTGGGCGACAAGTCCAACAAGGAGAAGTTCGTCGACAACGACGCGATGTGGGAATTAGGCGAACGCGTGCTGCGCGAGGCCATGGACTCGCTGGGATTGCCGTATGTCGCCGCTCCCGGCGAGGCCGCGTTCTACGGGCCCAAGCTGGATATCCAACTCGCCGACGTCATGGGACATGAAGAGACCTATTCGACGATCCAGGTAGACTTCCACCTGCCGAGCCAGTTCGAGTTGAATTATATCGGACCGGACGGCAAGGAGCACCGCCCGGTAATGATTCACCGCGCCATCGTCAGCACCATGGAGCGCATGGTGTCCTATCTGATCGAGTTGTATGCCGGCGCATTCCCGGTGTGGCTGGCCCCTGTGCAGGCGATCGTGCTGCCCATCACCGACCGCCAATCGGATTACGCCCGTTCCGTCCGCGACCAGTTGGATGCGGCTGGCGTTCGCGTCACAGTGGATGACCGCAGCGAGAAGGTCAACCTCAAGATCCGCGATGCGCAGTTGCAGAAGATCCCGTACATGCTGGTGGTGGGGGACCGCGAAGCGCAGAACGGCCAGGTAGCCGTGCGCCATCGCAAACATGGCGACCAGGGGGCTAAGCCCTTGGCGGAATTCCTCGCGGAGATCCGGAAGCTGATTGACTCCAAGGATGTCGCCGAGTAAAGCCGGGTTCGCCACCGCCGAAGGAACCGCGCGATACGCGGCCCGCTCCGCATCGTTCCGCGAGTTCTATCGCACCGCGCAGGGTCTGACCGTTTCCAGCCTGGGCCTCGGCACGTACCTCGGCCCTCCCAACGACGAGACCGATCGCGCGTATGCGGATGCCGCCCGCGCGGCCGTTCAATCCGGCATCAACTTCTTCGACACAGCCATCAATTACCGCAACCAGCGCTCCGAGCGCGCCCTGGGCGAGGCTTTGAAGAAAATGCCGCGCGATGAGTTCGTGATCTGCACGAAAGCCGGATTCCTCACGCCGGATGCCGTGCCTGCTTTCCTCACAGCCGCCGATATAGTGGGCCGCATGCATTCGATGGCGCCTGATTTCCTGGCGGATCAGATCGACCGCAGCCGTGCCAATCTGGGCCTCGACGCCATCGACGTATTCTATCTGCACAATCCCGAAACGCAGCTCGCCCACGTTTCGCGCCAGGAGTTCGACAAGCGCTTGCGTGCGGCCTTCACGCGCCTGGAACAACTGGTCCGCGAGGGCCGGATCCGCTACTACGGAACCGCTACCTGGGATGGTTACCGCCTGCCAAACCAATTGAATCTGGCTCACGTCGCGAGTCTCGCCAAAGAAGCCGGCGGCCCGGACCATCATTTCCGCTTCGTACAGCTTCCGTTCAACCTCGGCATGGTGGAGGCATATAGCGGCCGGCCGGAGAGCGTGCTTGACGTCGCTGCGCGCGAGGGCATCACCGTGGTCGCCAGCGCCACCCTGCTCCAAGGCCGCGTGCTGCAACACATGCCCGATGCCGTCGCCGAACTGCTGCCCGAGCTGGCCACCGATGCGCAGCGCGCCATTCAGTTCACCCGCTCGACACCTGGGATCGCCGTGGCGCTGGTGGGCATGAGCAGCGTGGCGCACGTGCGCGACAATATGGGCGTGTCCGCCGTTCCGCCCGCCCCGATCGAGCGTTATCTGCAGTTCTTCGAGTGACCGGGGCCGCCTACTTTTGGATCATGACTTCAGTGGATTTCACGACCACACTGACCGTGTCGCCCGGTTGCAGGTTCATCTCGTCGGCGCTCCGCCGGGTGATGACGCTCTCGATTTCATTCTCGCCAACCTGCACCACGACGTGGGCCATCACGTCGCCGCGTTTCACATCCTTGATCTGGCCGCGAAGTTGGTTGCGTGCGGACAATGCCATGCGAACCAAGATACACCCTTGCTCCAGTTGCTTCAAGCTATGCCGTACGATCGCTGCACTGGAAATCGCTCGCGCACCTGGATGCTAGAATTTGAGTGGCTGCTTCCAAGTGAGTGATGACCCTGATTGAGGTTCCCGAGGACCTCTACGGACTTGACGAGGCCATCGCGCAAGTCCCCAACAATCCGGCTGTCTTCCTGCTTTGGCCCCGCGGGGGCGCGCCTTACCTGGCCAAGACCACGCTCCTGCGGCGCCGCCTGCTGCGGCTGCTCAAAGAGCGCGAGAAGCCCTCGCGGTTGCTCAACCTCCGCCACACCGTGCGGCGCATCGAATACCGGCTCACCGGCTCGGCCTTCGAATCCGCGGCCCTGATGTATGAGCTGGCGCGGCGGCATTTCCCAAAAACTTACCTAGAGTTGCTCAAGCTGCGCATGCCTGCCTACGTCAAGCTGGTGCTGACGAATGAGTTTCCGCGCAGCCAGCTCACCACGCATCTGGGGCGCGCGCCGGCCCTCTATTACGGCCCGTTTCGCAGCCGCGCTTCGGCCGAAAAATTCGAGTCGCAATCTCTGGATCTGTTTCAGATGCGCCGCTGCCAGGAGGACCTGGAGCCTTCGCCCGCGCATCCCGGCTGCATTTACGGCGAAATGGGCATGTGCCTGCGCCCCTGCCAGCAGGTGGTGGGCCGCGACGAGTATCTGCACGAAGTCGGGCGCGTCGCGGAGTTCCTCAAGACCGGCGGACACTCGCTGCTCGATGCCATTTCGCGGGCGCGCGACCAGTTCAGCGAAGAGATGCTGTTCGAAGATGCCGCCCGACAGCATAAGCGCTTCGAGAAAGTCCAGGAAGTCTTGCGGTTGCGCGACGACCTGGCGCGGGATATCGACAGGCTCCACGGCATCGCCGTTACGCCGTCGGCGGCGCCCAACGCGGTGGAGCTTTGGATCGTGCGCGAAGGACACTGGCAGCCGCCGCAACGGCTCAGCTTTGAGGTCCAGGAAGGTAAGCCGGTTTCGCTCGACGGCAAGCTGCGCGAGATTTTGGGCGCGGCGCCCATGCGCCGGCTCGGAGTGCGCGAGCGTCAGGAGTATCTGGCCTTGCTGGCGCGCTGGTTCTATTCGAGCTGGCGCGAGGGCGAATGGTTAAGCATCGAGGCCTTCGAGAACCCGCCATACCGCAAGCTGGTGCATGCCATTTCACGTGTCGCCCGGCGGGATTTGCCGTAAAATTCCACACCTCCCCTTCCGTAGCGGCGGGATTTGACATATCATATAGCCATGAGACGCATATTCACACCTGGAAGTCCTCTTTGGTGCTTGCTGGTGGCCGGCTTGGTCTGCGGCGCCGCCCGCGCGCAGGAACCGCCCAAGACCGTCAAGAAAGTGCCTGTGCACTCCACACAGGCCATCGCCGGCAAGGATCTGTTCCGGGAATTCTGCGCCGTCTGCCATGGGACGGCCGGTAAAGGCGATGGTCCCGCGGCCAGCGCGCTCAAGAGTCCGCCGGCGGATTTGACGCAGATTTCCGCCAGGAACGGCGGCAAGTTCCCTGAAAGCAAGATCCAGCACATCATCGCCGGGGACGCGGACTCGCCTGTCGCGCACGGCTCGAAAGATATGCCGGTTTGGGGAAACATCTTCCAGCACATGGGTTCACAGGACCTCGGCGCGGTCCGCGTGTACAATCTGGTGAAGTACCTCGAAGAGATGCAGGCGAAGTAGTTTATTGCGCCGTACCCGCGCCTGGATACCACCAATGACGCCAAGGGGCGCCCGCCGCTCGGATCGGGGGTTGCGCCTGCGTGCATAGCATAGCGGCGGCCCCAGTCCCTAGCCCCCAGTCCCCAGAAGCGGGATATAATTGATCAGACAAGAGGGACAATGGCTACTACCACCGCTTCAATTTCTTCCGCTACGTCCGTGCGCGCCGCTGTAGAGCGTGTACCCTGGTACGTCTGGTGCTCCATCTTCGCCGTTACTTCCGCCATGATCGGCGGCCAATGGGACATCTCCTGGCACCGCTCCATCGGCCGCGACACTTTCTGGACGCCCGCCCACATCGCCATTTACTTGTGCGGCGTGCTGGCCGGCATCTCCTGCGGCTACCTGATCCTGGCGACCACTTTCGGCAACTTCTCCCAACTGCGCAGCAGCTCGGTGAAAATGTGGGGCTTTGAAGCCCCGCTCGGCGCCTTCATCGCCGCCTGGGGAGGCGTCGCCATGCTGGCCTCCGCGCCCTTCGACGATTGGTGGCACAGTGCCTACGGGCTGGACGTCAAGATCCTCAGCCCGCCGCACGTCCTGTTGATTCTCGGCAATCTGGCGGTCAACACGGGCACCCTGATCCTCATTTTGGGGATCATGAACCGCGCCCGCGACCAGTTCCGCAACCGGCTCAACTGGCTGTTCCTCTATGAAGGCGGCGTGGTCCTGATCGGCCTGATGCTCATGATCATGGAATTCTCGTGGCACGCTTTGATGCACAGCGGAATTTACTACCGCGTGGTGTGCATGGTGGTGCCGCTGGTGCTGGCCGGAGTGGCGCGCGCCTCCGAGAAACGCTGGGCAGCCACCACGGTCGCCGCGGTCTACTGGCTTTTCTGGGCGGGCATGGGCTGGATCTTGCCGCTGTTTCCCGCCGAGCCGAAACTGGGTCCGGTGTACCATCAGGTCACCCAGTTCGTGCCGCCGGAATTTCCCATGATGCTTTTCATCCCGGCGCTGGCGCTCGATCTCTTCTGGAGCCGGACACGCAGTTGGAATCCGTGGAAGCTGGCGGCCGTTTCCGGAGTCTTGTTCCTGGTCGCGCTGATCGCCGTGCAGTGGCCCTTCTCCGATTTCTTGCAGTCCGACTGGTCGAAGAACTGGTTCTTCCATACGAATGTCTACGACTACAACGCGCGCCCGACTTCAATCAATGTGCGCCACGTGTTTGTCGCCCCAGATGCGCCAGCCGTGTTCTGGAAGGAGATGGCGCTCGCCGCGCTCTTGGGCATGGTCACCACGCGGCTCGGATTCGCGTGGGGCGATTGGATGCGGCGTGTCCGCCGGTAAGTCGAGCAGGCGCTTCCGCCTGCCAGAGATCGCCTGGTCGCCCGCTCGCCCGCTCGCCCCCTCGCCCGCTCCGCCTCGCGCGTGGGGCAGGCGCTTCCGCCTGCCAACCTGCCCAATTCTCCTCCTGCTGGCCGCCGCCACTGCTGGGGCGCATGTGGGCAGTCCGGACGTTTTCTACGAAGCCCAGGCCGGCCCGTACCATTTGTTGGTCACTATCCGCACGCCTTCGGTAATCCCGGGCGTAGCGGGGATCGAAGTGCGCAGCGCCGCCAACGATGTGGACGTGGTGCACATCGTGCCTACGCCGCTGACCGGGCCGGGCGCCAAGTTCGCTCCCGTGCCGGATCTGGCGCAGCGTTCCAAGGACGATCCGCAGTTCTTCACCGGATCGCTATGGATGATGACCTCGGGATCCTGGCAGGTGCGCGTCACCGCGGAAGGCGCCAAGGGAAAAGGCGTGATTTCCGTGCCCGTTCCCGCGCTGTCCTCCAGCACGAAAACCATGCAGGGTCCCATCAGCATCGTACTGGCCGCCCTGGGATTGCTCCTCTTGGTAGGCGCGGTCAGCATCGTCGGTGCGGGTGTGCGCGAAGGCCAACTCGAACCGGGCAAGATGCCCGATCCGGCGCGTGTCCGGCGTGCCCGTTTGGTGATGGCCTCGACTGCGGTCTTCGTGCTGGCCATGGCCGCTCTGGGCGGACTCTGGTGGAGGAGCGACGCCCGCGACTACGACATGCACATCTTCAAGCCCTTGCAGATGTCGGCCACACTGGAGAACGGCAGCCGGCTGATGCTGCACCTGACGGACCCCGGCTGGGCGCGCTGGCGCAAGATCGACGATCTCGTTCCCGACCACAATCACCTGATGCATCTCTACGTGATCAGCTTGCCCGGCATGGACAAAGTGTGGCACCTGCATCCCGACCGCCTAGAAGCCGGGCTGTTCGCCAAGGACCTTCCGCCCATGCCGGCCGGACGATACGCGCTGTACGGCGATATCGTACACTCCGACGGCTTGCCGGAAACACTGGTGACCGAAGTGACTCTGCCCGAGGTTCCAGGTAGGCCGATGGAAGGCGATGATTCCGGAGGCGCCGGTCCGCCCATCGCGCAAGCCGACCCCAATCGCACCGTGGCGCAATTGCCGGACGGTTCTCGCATGGTCTGGGAGCGCGACCCCGGTCCGCTGCACGCGAAGCGCGCCATGTTCTTCCGCTTCAAATTGGAAGATGCGGATGGCGCCCCCGCCCAGAACGTGGAACTTTACATGGGCATGCCGGGACACGCCGCATTCGTAAGCTCGGACCGCAGCGTCTTCGCCCACGTGCATCCCTCGGGATCGGTGCCTATGGCTTCCCTCAGCCTCACGCAGAACGCCGCCGGCAGCGGCATGGCGCAAATGGCCGGAATGGCGGGAATGGCCGGGATGGATCACACCATGATGCAGCCTCTGTCTTCCGAAGTATCGTTTCCATACGGCTTTCCGAAGCCCGGCGACTACCGCATTTACGTGCAAGTGAAGCGCGGCGGAACGGTCGAGACCGGGGTGTTCGACGCGCGCGTGGAGAATTAGCGTGGACCGCTCCCTTACGGTCGCGGCTCTGAATCAACCTTTCAGCGCCGTGCGTTGCGGAGCCGCGCGCGTTAGCAAGCGGTATGCGCCCGGACAGGAGATCTAACACATGCGGCCGCTCAAGGACCAAGTCGTCCTGATCACCGGAGCGGGCCGCGGTATCGGCAAGCGCCTGGCCATCGGCTTTGCCGCTGAAGGCGCGCGCGTGGGATTGCTGGCCCGCAGCCAGGCCGAGCTGGACCTTGCCAAGCTCGAAATCGAGCACGCCGGCGGTACGGCGCTGCGCATCCGGGCCGATGTGCGCGATTACGAGCAGATGTCCGCCGCGGTGGATCGCATGGGCGCGGTCTTCGGCCACGTGGACATCCTGATCGCCCCCGCCGCGATTCAAGGCCCCATCGGTCCGCTGCTGGAGATCAAACCGCGCGCCTGGGCCGAAACCATCGAGACCAACCTGATGGGAGTGATGCACGCCTGCCGGACGGTATTGCCGCAAATGATGGAACGGCGCTACGGGAAGATTATCGTGATCGGCGGAGGCGGCGCCGCCTCGGCGCGGCCCAGGTTCTCCGCCTACGCGGCTTCGAAGGCAGCCGTCGTGCGCTTCGTGGAGACGCTGGCGGAGGAAGTCCGCGATTGCAACGTGCAGGTCAACTGCATGGCCCCGGGCGGCACCTACACCCACATGACCGACGAGATCCTGCACTCCGGCGAGCGCGCCGGCAGCCGCGAGATCGAGGAGGCCGAGGATGTGCGGCTCACCGGCGGCACGCACCCCGACAAACAGATTCAGCTCGCTTTGTTTCTGGCTTCCGAACGTTCCAACCACATCAGCGGCAAGCTGATTCACGTCAATGACGACTGGCGGCGCCTCGAGCGCGAGAACATCAATCCCGAGGCCTACACCCTGCGCCGCTCAAGGATGCAACACTAGTGTCGGTGTCCCGCAAGCCCAAACCGTTGATAGGAGCCGCGACCTTGAGGGAGCGGTTGTCGTCTTGCACGCTTCAGCCTGCCGCGGCGAGCTTCAGTTCGCTGTCTACCATTAGGATCACCCCTTGACCCCTTATCTCGAAATCGGCGGCGATTATCGCGAGGTTGTGCCCGGCATCCATATGCTGGAGCTGCCGCTCCCCTTCTCTCTGGGCATCGTCAACGTCTATCTGGTACGCCTCGAATCCGGCTACATGCTCATCGACACCGGCATGCAAACTGAAGCCTGCTTTCAAGCGCTGACCCGCGCTCTCGAAGGACTGTCGGTCGACTGGCCCGATATTCGCCAGATCCTGCTCACCCACATCCATCCCGACCACATGGGCCTGGCTTCCAGGATCGTCGCGCTCAGCGGCGCCAATCTCGCCCTGCACCGGGCCGACGACCAACTGCTCGCCGACATCACGGATCCCGATCGTCACCGCGACTGGCAGCAGGAAGTCCTCACCATCGCCGGCGTCACCCCGGAGATGCGCGATCTCGTGCACTCCTCCCTGCTCGAAATCCAGCAAAGCTTCCAGCGTCTGACGCCGGATCGCTTGCTCTCGGGCGGCGAGTCCTTCACCACCCCGCACGGCGCCCTGGAAGTTATCTGGACGCCGGGCCACTCTCCCGGCCACGTCTGCCTTTATGACCAGGGCCGCCGCGTACTCATCTCCGGCGATCATATCCTCGAGCACATCTCGCCCAACATAGGCTGGCAGCCTGGCCGCGACGTGTTGGGCGAATTCCTTTCCTCGCTGGACCTCATCGCCGCCCTGGAAGTGGATCTCATCCTGCCTTCCCACGGCGCCCCTTTTTCCGGACATCGCGCCTGGGTCCGCAAGACGCAGGAACACCATGCCGAGCGCTGCGCCCGCATCGTGTCGCTGGTGGATAGCGGCGCCCGTACAGCTCACGAAATCGCGGGGCAGCTCTGGAATCGCAAGCTTTCCCCCTTCCATTACCGGTTTGCCATTTTCGAGGTGCTGGCGCACCTGGAGTACCTGGAGCGCCGCGAAGTCCTGCGCGCCGACCGCTCCAATGGCGCTTATCACTGGACCCGTGCGGCTGGCGCCTAAGGGGTTGGCAGGCGAAAGCGCCTGCCCCACCAACAGCGGTTAACAATCCGCCGCGCCGCGGCATCTTATCATTGGAAGGTTGCCCGTGTGGACACGGTATTCGCCTTGAACGCCGATTTTCTAACGAGCGCAGCCGTGACTCCGTCGCCGGTCGTTTCGATCTCCGATGATGCCGAACTGGCCCGCGCCGCCCGCCACGGCAACCGTGCCGCATTCGGCCGCCTCTACGACCGTTACGCCCGCATGGTGCATGGCATCCTGCTGGCCCGCGTGCCGCGCGACGATGTGGACGACCTGGTGCAGGACGTTTTCCTCTCGGCCTTGCGCCAGCTTTCCGCGCTGCGCGAAGACGGCGCTTTCGGCGGATGGCTCGCCATGATCGCCCGCAACCGCGCCCACGATTATCACCGGCGCTCCCGCGAATTCGCCGAGTTGCCGGAGAATCTCCCCGCGGCCGACCGCCACGCGCCGGACGCCCTGGCCGCGCTCGAAGCCATCCGCGCGCTGCCGGAAGCCTATCGCGAACCGCTCATGCTGCGGCTGGTGGAAGGCATGAGCGGAGACGAAATCGCCGCGCGCACCGGCATGACCCCGGCTTCCGTGCGCGTCAATTTGCACCGCGGCATGAAACAGCTCAGGCAGAAACTGGATTGTGGGGGACGCTCATGAGAAATGACTACCTTTGGGATGGCTCGGGCGAGCCGGACCCCGAGATCCAGCGGCTCGAGCGCCTTCTGAGCGAGTTTCGCACCAGCCGCCCGGCGCCCGAACTGCCCGGAAATCGGCCCACCGGAGCGCGCCTGCGTTGGTCCGCGATCGCCGCCACCGTTGCCGTGGTGGCTGCCGGAGCGTGGCTTGCCTCGCGCGGCACGCCCGAAGGCTGGCAGGTGGACCGCGCGGGATCCGGCACCAGCCGCCTGGCTGTCGGCGAAACAATCGACACCGGCGCCACGGGTCACGCCACCGTCGACGTCGGCGACATCGGCGTGATCGATGTGGAAGCCAACAGCCGGCTGCGCCTCGAGCGCGCCCGCAAGAACGAGCACCGCATGTCGCTCGAACACGGCCTCATACACGCGTTTATCTGGGCGCCGCCGCGCTCCTTTGTAGTCGATACGCCCTCGGCTGTGACCACCGATCTGGGCTGCTTCTACACGCTGGAAGTGGGCAAGGATGGCGCCGGTCTGGTGAGCGTCCTCAGCGGTTGGGTCAGCTTCGAACGCAACGGCCGCGAGTCCTTCATCCCTGCCGGTGCGGCCTGCCAGACGCGCCCGGATGTCGGCCCCGGCACTCCCTATCGCGAGGAAGCCACGCCCGCGTTCCGCCACGCGCTCCAGGATTTCGATTTCGCCCACGGCGGCGATCCGGCTCTGACCATCGTGTTGACCGAAGCCACCAAAGACGACGCGTTTACGCTCTGGCATCTGCTCACCCGCTCGACACCGGCCCAGGAGCCGCGCGTCTACGATACACTGGCCGCGCTGGTGCCGCCGCCCGCCGGCGTCACGCACGAAGGCATCCTGCGCGCCGACCCGCAAATGCTGGACCGCTGGTGGGACCAACTGGGCCTCGGCACTACCACCTGGTGGCGCCGCCTCGAAGGTAAGTGGCCCGAGAAGTGACCCGTGGCGCAGGCACTCCTGCCTGTGGAAGAGTACCTTGGTGGCACTGTTGTACAAGAAGGTGGGGCAGGCGCTTTCGCCTGCCAACAGAGAACTTTAGGTCGCAGTAAGGCCACCTTTAAAGTGGCGCGAGAAGTGAGCCGTGGCGCGGGCGCCACCAGTTTAGCGCGCTTAAGTCCGTGCCTCTCTGAGACAAACAGAGCACTTCTGTTCCTGTTGTGCCGTGCACAAAGGGCCGGTGGCGCACGCTTCAGCGGGAGCGAACCGCGCGGTCCGTCACCGATGCCGGAAACGTCGCACCGCTTTGGTCCCGTCCGCCTTAGGCCGGCTGCCCGCAAAACATGCCCGTCCGCCCCACCGTGTTATCCTCAATAGAGTATTTCTTTCCCGGAAACCAACCTTGAAAATCGGCTTTGTCAGTTTGGGCTGTCCCAAAAACCTGGTGGATAGCGAAGTCATGATGGGCCAGCTTGTGTCGCGCGGCCACGAATTGACGTCTCATCCGGACCAGGCTGACGTGCTTGTGGTCAACACCTGCAGCTTCATCGATCCCGCCAAACAGGAGTCCATCGACACCATCCTGGAGATGGCCGAATACAAGAAGACCGGCCGCGCCAAAAAGCTGATCGTCGCCGGATGCCTGGTGGAGCGCTATCGCGGCGATATCCGCAAGGAAATGCCGGAAGTGGATGCGCTCATCGGCACAAACGAACTCGACCGCATCGCCGGCCTCTGTGAAGGCTGGGCCGAAGACGCTGGACCGTCGCCGGTGCGCGATTATCTCTACCACGATCTGACGCCGCGGGTGCGCGCCACGCCGGGTCACTACGCGTACATCAAAATCGCCGAAGGCTGCGATCATCCCTGCACGTTCTGCGTCATCCCGCAATACCGCGGCCAGTTCCGCAGCCGCCGCTTCGAATCGGTGATCGCCGAAGCCACGCGCCTGTTCCAACAGGGCGTTCGCGAAATCAATCTTATCGGCCAGGACACCACCTGCTTTGGCGAAGATCTCGGGTTGCGCGATGGCCTCGCGCACCTGCTGGCCCGCCTCGCCCAAATCGAAACGCCGCACGAAAAGTGGATCCGCTTCCTGTACGCCTATCCCAACAAAGTCACGCAGAAGTTGCTCGACACGATAGCGGAGCACGATGCGCTGGTGAAATACATCGATATGCCGCTGCAGCACTCGAGCGCAGCCGTGCTCAAGCGCATGCGGCGCGGCGCTTCCGGCGATATTTTTCTGAAACTGATCGAGCGCATACGCCGCACCATTCCCGGCGTGGCCTTGCGCACCAGCTTCATCGTCGGATTTCCCGGCGAGACCCATCGCGATTTCGAGGAATTGTGCCAGTTTGTGCAGGCCGCCGGCTTCGACCGTCTGGGAGTTTTCTCGTACTCCGATGAGGACTCCAGCGCGAGCTATCGTCTCGACGGCAAAGTGGACGCGCGCACAATTTACAACCGCAAACGACATTTGATGGCCTTGCAGCGCAAAATCGCGCGCGCACGCAATCGCAAGCTGGTGGGATCCGAGACGCCCATATTGGTATCCGGCCTCTCCCCGGAGACGGACCTCCTGTGGGAAGGGCGCATGCCCACGCAAGCGCCGGAGATCGACGGCGTGACGCTGATCAACGATTTCGAAGGCAGCGAACCGCGTCCCGGCCAGATCCGCCGGTTGCGCATCACCGAAGCGCACGACTACGACCTGGTGGGGACGTTGCTCGAGAGCGATAACCGAGCGGGCGAGTGGGTGAGCCGGCGAGCGGGCAACCCGCGGGCAAGCTTGGTGCAAATCAAGACCCCGACCTCCGACCCCCGACCCCTGCCCCCGAGCCACCGTGAGGCGGAGAGCAATGACCGAGCGGGCGAGTGGGCGAGCGGGCGAGCGGGCGACGCGCGGGCAGGCCTGGTGCAGATCAAACCCCCGGCCCCCGACCCCCGACCCCTGCCCCCGAGCCACCGTGAGGTGGCCCCATGACCTGCCCCATCTGCAAAAAAGAAGTGCAGCCCACCAACCCCGAGCTCCCCTTCTGTAGCGAGCGCTGCCGCATCATCGACCTGGGCAACTGGGCTACGGAAAAATACGTTATTTCCACTCCGGCGCATCCAGCGGATCTGTCCGAACAGGAAGACGATGGCGATTCGCGGTAGCGCCGCCAATATCCTCTCCACATGGTTCGGCTGCGGCTATGCGCCCGCCGCGCCCGGCACGGTAGGCTCGGCCGCAGCCATCGGCATCGCCGCTTTGATTGAGCATTATGCCGGCTGGAAACCGCTCTGGTTCGCGCCGCTCGCCGTAGTAGTGTCGGCGCCGGCTATATGGGCCGCCGGCGAAACCGCGCGCCAGGCCCAACTGAAAGATCCCGGATTCGTGGTGGTCGACGAAGTGGTGGGGCAGTGGCTGGCGCTCTCCGCCGCACGATCGCTGAACTGGAAATCGTACCTCGCAGCTTTTCTGCTGTTTCGCCTGTTCGATATCTGGAAGCCGTTTCCCGTGCGTCAACTGGAATCTCTGCCCGGCGGCGTGGGCATTATCGCCGACGATCTCATGGCGGGCCTGTACGCCGCACTTGTCTTATTTCTGGCAGGATGGTTCAATCTTTATTAAATATGCCAATTCGGAAATCGGCCGACGGCCGTCCGCAAATCGCGCAAGTCAAGCCGGTGGCCGCCATCGCCGGTGGGGAGTTAGTCATTCAGGGCAAAGGCTTCGCGAAAGCGGACCGGCCCCGCGTCACTATCGGAGACATCGCCGCGCCCATCGTGATCGGCTCGGATTCATTGGTGATCGTGCGCGTCCCGGAAGGCGCCGCCGCCGGCGAGTTGGTGGTCGCCAGTGGAAACCAGGCCAGCGAAGCGTGGGTCTGCGACATAGGCATCCCCATCGCCGACAACCTGCATCCGGTCGCCAATCCGGCGGTCGACTCTTTCGGCAACATCTATAGCACCTTCAGCGGCTCGCGCGGGCAGAAGGTCGCCGTGGCCGTATACAAGATCGATCTGCACTACAACACGAAGCCGTTTATCAACGACATGATGAACGCCACCGGCTTGGCCTTCGACCGCCAGGGGTTGCTGTACGTCTCCAGCCGCCACGACGGTATCGTTTACCAGGTGACCCCCAACGGCAACTCCACCACCTTCGTCGAGGGCATGGGAGTGGCCACCGGACTGGCCTTCGACGTCGACGGCAGCCTATACGTGGGCGACCGTCAGGGTACCATTTTCAAGATCAGCCCCAGCCGCCAGATCTTCGTTTTCGCCACGCTGGAACCCTCCATCTCGGCATATCACTTAGCCATCGGCCCGGATGCCTGGCTCTACGTCACTGGACCCACCACCTCCAGCTTCGATTGTGTGTACCGCATCTCGCACACCGGCGAAGTGGAAGTCTTCTATCGCGGCCTCGGGCGTCCGCAGGGCATGGCATTCGACGAGGAAGGCCGCCTCTACGTAGCGGCGTCGCTGGGCGGACGGAAGGGCATCGTGCGCATCAATGCGAATCGCGAGGCGGAGTTGTTCCTGTCGGGTCCCTCGGGTCCGGGTATTGTGGGCATGGCCTTCACCCCTTCGCGCTCTTTGGTGGTGGCCACCAGCAATGCTCTGTATCGCGCCGACGTGGGCATCAAAGGCAGGCCGCCGTTCTAGCCCGAAGTTCTCTAGCCGATGATGAATGCCGAAATCATTGCAGTTGGCTCCGAACTGTTGACGCCGCAGCGCGTCGATACGAATTCCCTGTTTCTTACCGATCAGCTCAACTCGTTGGGCGTGGAAGTGGTTACGAAATCCGTGATCGGCGATCACCTGGACCGCCTGGCGGACGCCGTGCGCCGCGCCGTCTCCCGCTCCGAAATCGTGATCCTCTGCGGAGGCCTGGGGCCCACTGAGGACGACTTGACGCGCGATGCCGTGGCCGCCGCGCTGGACCGCAAACTGATCTACCACCCCGAAATCGCCGACCTGCTCGAACAGCGCTTCGCCCTGATGAAACGCAAGATGGTCGAGGTCAACAAGCGCCAGGCATTCATCGTCGAAGGCGCCGAGATTCTGCCGAACGATCGCGGCACCGCGCCCGGCCAGTGGATCGAGGAATCCGGCTGCTGCGCGATGCTGCTGCCCGGCCCGCCGCACGAAATGAAGGCCATGTTCACCCGCCAGTGCCTGCCGCGGCTGGCGCGCATCGTACCTCGGCAGTTCATTCAGACGCTCGTTCTGCGCGTGGCGGGGATGCCGGAGTCGGACCTGGACCAACTCATCGCGCCGGTTTACAAAAAATACGACAACCCGGCGACCACCATCCTCGCGGCGGCCGGCGATATTCAGATTCACCTGCGCGCGCGCTGCCCGACCGAGGCGGAAGCGGCCGCCCTGCTGGTGGAAGTCGCCGGGCCTATCGAACTGCTGCTGGGCGACCGCATCTACTCGCGCAACGGCAGTTCGCTCGAAGAGACGGTGGGAGAGATGCTCCGCCAGCGCCACGCCACGCTCTCGGTGGCCGAAAGCGCCACGGGCGGCCTGCTGGGCGAGCGCATCACTTCCGTGCCCGGCAGCTCCGAGTACTTCGTGGGTGGCTTCATCACTTACACCAGCCGTATGAAAGTGGAGTGGCTGGGCGTGCCCGCCGAGATCATCGCGGAACACGGCGCGGTGAGCCAGGAGACCGCGGAAGCCATGGCGATCGGCGCGCGCCGGCGCATCGGCTCCACGTATGCGCTGTCCATCACTGGCGTGGCGGGTCCGGATTCGGGCGGCGAGCAGGTGCCCGTCGGCACGGTTTACGTGGGACTCGCGGATGCCGCTGGTTGCCGTGTGACGCATCGCCAATTCATCGGCGACCGCACCCGCATACGCCAGTTCTCCACGCAGATGGCGCTGGATCTTTTGCGGCGAGCCGTGGAGCGAACCCCGAGCCTCTGAAACCAACCGCCGCATCCGCGGCTCATCCGCCTGGCGCGGTTCTGCGGTTCCTCCAAGGTGACCTCATAGAGGAACTTGTTGAAGAATGTCTGGCAAGCGGAAGCGCCTGCCCCACCACTATTTCGAAGCGGGACACAAGAACTGCATTTTCGAGCCAACCTCGGCCCGCAATTGTTCCGGATCCTGTGCAAAGCCGCGGCGGACCGGCTCCGGCAATCGTTCCAGCACCTCGGCGAAGGAAGGCGGTTCGGCCAGAGTCAACACGCCGAAGCCTAAAGCCTCGGACATCAAATCGGCGACGTGCACGAGCTGGACTAGTCCGAATGGCGCATCGCGCGAGTCCTCATGGTGGCGGGCGACCACCTCGCGCAATTCGGATGGTATCTGCATCTTCTCGGTTAACCAGTAGCCGGCCTGGCAATGATCGACGTCGAATAGGTCGCGCTCGGTGGCGATGAGGTCAAAGCCGTTCTCCTGTGTGACGAACAGCACGTTGGCGTATGGTTGCGGATGCTTGACTAGCAGGGCCAGCCGTCCAATGTCGCGCAGCAAGCCCGCCGTGTAAGCGAGATCGCGGTTGATGCCGCAGGCGCGCGCCAGTCTCTCGGCGAGGATCGCGCCGGCCAAGCTGTGCTGCCAGCACCGCCGCAGCGCTTCGACTTTCAAGGCGGGAGACAGATAATTCCCAAGCGCGCGAGTCAGACTAAGGGCCTTTACGCGCTCCGTTCCCAAAACCGCGATAGCATGCGCGATGGTCCGCACATGGAAGGAAAGCGCAAACAAGGCGGAGTTCGCAATTTGCAGAACATCCGCCGCAAAAACAGGATCGGCGCCGATGAGCGTGCCCACTTCGCCCAGGCTTACGTCCTCTTTGGAAACGAGTTGCAGGATCTGCGTGGCAACGGCGGGAAAGGGCGGCAAGTCATCCAATGCCCAAGGCGCTGCACGTTCCGCGGGCGCCGGGGCGACATCTTTCGATAGAAGCTCGGTCATAGTGTTCCATCTGTCTCATCGGCGGATTCCGCGGGTTCCGTTAGTTGACAAAACCTACAGCTTGCGATTCTGGGGCAGCTATTCGCCGTGCTGGCACTTCCACCACGGGTTGCTGGTACCCGGCCCCATCAGTGCAGTCGCCCAATCCGTCCACTAGGCCCAACAGCCCACACGGCATCATCCCCTGCCGCGCCGATTGCATTGTATCCGCCCGGCTGAATCGGTTTCCAGCTCTGGCCTCCATCGCTCGATACGTCGGAACCGTTGGTTCCCACCGCGATCCACATCCCGCGGCCGGCGAGAAAAGCCACCGCGGAACGATAGCCGTTGGGATGCGCGCCTGACGGAGTGACCCACGTGCGCCCGCGATCCGCGGTCACCGCCACGTTCTCCTGCGCCTCGGCGGGTTTTGTGTAATCCCCGCCAACGGCCACTCCGTGGAGCGCGTCTTCGAACGCCAGCGAGAAAACCCCGGCGGCCGCGCCGTGCCGCATTCGTGTCGTGGTTACGTCCCACTTTCGCCCGCCGTCTTTCGAATGAAATACGCGCGCGCCTCCAGGTCCGCCGGTGCCGAACCAGACCTCGCGCTTGCCGCGAACCATCAGGCAGGAATTGCTGGCGGCGAACGCGCCTTCGTCCGGAAGCGCGAGCGGCGTCTTGCGCCGCTGCCAGGTCCGGCCTGCGTTGTCCGTCGTCAGGACCACGAACTGCCCGTGCACCTGATCGCCTAGCACGATGCCGTGCGCCTTGTCCCAAAACGCGAGCGCATCGAAGAAGCCGTTCGCATCGGGATTCGTCAGGAGCAGCGACCAATGCGCGCCGGCGTCGGCGGTCTTATAGATCCGGGACTTGTCGCCCGGCCCGCTGCTCATCAACCATGCGGTGTTGCCATCCAGCGCATGTACCGCGCGAAAGTCCAGATCCGCGGCGTCAGGCACAACCGAAGCGTGCCACGTTGCGCCGCCATCCAGCGTGCGCAGATACGTGCCGCGCGTGCCGCTGGCCCAGACGACGGCCGGGCTTACTGCGCTCACGCCGCGCAGGGAAGCAGTTGTGCCGCTCGATTGCGCGATCCAGTTCTGCGCGCGCGCGGAGGCCTGGGTTGCCAGCGCCAACAGCGCGGCCAATCCGATCTTCAGCTTCGCAGACGGCACGCTGGTTGGCCTCCTTCCTTCGGATAGCATACTCCGCGGCTTCACGCGATAGAATGAGATCCGGCTCTGTAGCCGCTCACTCCACATGAAAAGACTCTGCCTGCTTCTGTGTTTCTTGCCGCTCGCCTACGGCGAGCACGTCACAATATTGCGCGACGAATACGGGGTGCCACACATCTTCGCTCAGGACGCCGCGGGCGCGGCCTTCGGCTCGGGCTATGCGCAGGCCGAGGACCGTCTCGAAGAAATGCTAAAGAACTACCGCCGCGCCGAGGGCACCATGGCAGAGGCCTTCGGTCCGGAGTTTTACCGCGACGATTGGCGACAGCGCCTCTGGCGGCATCGCCTGGTGGCCGAGCAGCATTACAACGACCTAAGCCCGCGCGGCCGCGAGACCATCGAGGCCTTCCTGGCCGGCGTGCGGCAGTATATGCAGGAGCATCCCGCGGAGGTGCCCGCGTGGGCGCCCAAGCTGGAGCCCTGGCGCGTGGTGGCATTGGGCCGCTTTATCATCTGGGGCTGGCCCGAGGGCGAAGCTGCCGAAAAGCTGATGCACGCGGGTATTCAGCCCGATCCGGTCGCGTATCACGGGTCCAACGAAATGCTGCTGGCGCCCGCGCGCACCGCCATGCACGCCCCCATCGCCATCGTGGACCCGCACCTGAGCTGGTACGGCCCCTTCCGCTTTTATGAGATGCGGGTGTACGGAGGCGAACTGGCATTCTCGGGCGCCTCCATCGTGGGCCTTCCGTTTCCGGTGCTGGGGCACAGCCGCTATGCTTCGATCGCCATGACCACCGGCGGTCCGGATACCTCCGATGTCTACGAAGAAGAGGTGCAGGATGGCAAGTACAAGTTTCGCGGCGAGTGGCGGCCGATCGAAAAGCGCACCGAAAAAATCGGCGTGAAGGCCGGAGACAAAATCGATTGGAAGGAGCTGACCATCGAATCCACCGTGCATGGACCGATCGTGGCGCACAAGGATGGTAAGTCCTATTCGGTGGCGATCCCTTATGCCGACGAAGTTCGCTTGATGGATGAGAGCTGGGGCATGGTGACCGCGCACAACCTGGATGAAATGAAGAAAGCCCTGGCGATGCTGCAGTTCATGGCGCAGAACATCATGGTGGGCACGGTGGATGGCGATATCTATTACGTGCGCAACGGCCGCGTGCCGGTGCGGCCGAAAGGCTGCGATCCCGCAAAGCCAATGCCGGGTGCTTCGGGCGACTGCGAATGGCAAGGCCTGCATCCATTTGAAGATCTCGTGCAGATCACCAATCCGCCGCAGGGCTACATGCAGAATTGCAACATCTCGCCGTTCGCCATGATGAAAGATTCGCCGCTCGTACCGGAGAAATACGCGGAGCATTCCTATATCTACAATGCCGGGCGCACCCCGCCGCATCAGCGCGCGGCCATGATGCTCGACCTGTTGGATGCCGCGCACGACATGACCGCGGAGCAGGCCATCGACGTGGCGTTTTCGCCGCAGGTCTGGCATGCCGAGTTGTGGCAGGCGCGCATTCACGCGGCGGCGCCCGATAGCGAATTTGGCAAGATGCTGGTGGCCTGGAACCGGCGCAGCGATGCGGATTCCCGGCCGGCCCTGGCGTTCTACCTGTTCAAGACATCGCTCGAAAAGGTCCAGCGGGCCGTCGATCCGCCGGAATCCGTCACCCATGACCAGATCCGCGCGGCGCTGGCCAAGGCCGAGGCGCGATTGAAGTCCGACTTCCCGCCGGATGCGGTATTCGGCACACTGTTCCGCGTGGGGCGGCAGGGCGGGGCACACACCTGGCCCGTAAGCGGCGGCTCGCTGAGCGAGGCGGGCATGGCTACACCGCGCGCCGTCGGCTTCGATAAAGCCGGCAACCAGATGTTGGGGCGCAGCGGGCAGACCTCCACGCAGATCGTGATCCTGACCAAGCCGCCGCAATCGTACATGGTGATCCCTCTGGGCGAGAGCGACCATCCGGACTCGCCGCACTTCGACGATCAGGCCGAAAAGCTGTTCAGCAAGAGCCGCGTGAAGCCGACCTATTTTTTGGACCGCAAAGAGTTAGAGAAGCACGCGACGAAGCGCGAGGAATTGGAATTTGCGGTAAACGAGAAATGACCCTGTCGGAGACGCCGGGCTCTTTGAACCAGATCCGAAGAGCTGCGCCGAAGTTTCAGCGGACGTTTGCGACTCCTCTCGATGATCTGCAGCGTTTCGTGGCAGCGATTGTCTGCGCAGGTCAAATCGAAGGGGGCTGCCTCACGGTCGACCAAGTCGTCCTTGAACCCGTGCATTTGATCGACCTGTTGAAGCACTATTCCCTCCCGCCGCAATACGGGCGCGGTTTATCTCTGATCGCTGCCTGCCAGGACGAAGTCAAGGCACTTCTTCACGCGGCTTTTAGCGATTCGATCGATTTTCTGTTCATCCCCAAACCAAAACCATTCACGATGTACGCCGATCACGATGAGTTCACGACGTTCTATGCCCACACCAGGTCTCAGCTCAATCGCATCGCCAAGGTCCTGTCGGATCAAGGCGTCAAGACGATCCAAAATTATGAACGACGCCTCTGACGGTCGCGGTTCGGTGACCAGGCATGATTGATTCCGGACTTCGTGGACGAGTCGCGCTGGTCACCGGCGCCAACCAGGGGATCGGCGCGGCGGCGGCGCGGGCGCTGGCGGCCGAAGGCGCGGCGGTCTTCCTCACCTATTTCCGCGTGGAAGCGGCCGGGCACGGCGATCCGGCGCTGCCGGCGGCGTATGACGAGATGCGCGCGCGCTCGGCAGATTCCGTCGTCGCGGCGATCCGCCAGGCCGGCGGGCGCGCGGTGGCCTGGGAGGCGGACTTGGCCGAGCCTGCGATTGTCCCCGAGCTGTTCGACCGCGCCGAGGGGGCCTTCGGTCCGGTCGAGATCCTGGTGAACAACGCGGCCTTCTGGCACGGCGATACCTACCTGCCGGATCGCGCGGAGCGTTTTGACTGGCGCCTGATGCCGGTCTCCGCGGCTACCTGCGACCGGCACTTCGCGGTGAACAGCCGTGCGCCGGCGCTGCTGATTGCGGAGTTTGCGCGGCGGCACGTCTCGCGCGTCGCCAACTGGGGACGGATCATCGGGCTGACCACAGGCGGCGCGCCAGGGTTCCCGCGCGAGGTGTCGTATGGCGCGAGCAAGAACGCGCTGGAGAGCTATACGATGGCCGCCGCCGCGGAGCTGGCGCCGCTGGGAATCACGGCCAATGTGCTATCGCCGCCACCCACCGATACGGGCTGGATCTCGGCGCGAGTGGCGGCCGACCTGGCGCAAGCTACTCCACCGTTTCGCATCGCGCAGCCCGAGGAAGTGGCGGAATTGATTGTGTTCCTCGCCTCGGAGCAGGCGCGGTCCATCAGCGCGCAGCGGATCCTGATGCGGTAGGTGGCGCACGCCTCAGCGTGCTGCGGCGAACTTCAGTTCGCCGTCCCGGCGAGCTCTTGCGCGCCACATTGGTGCGCGGCTCACGAATCGCCCATGGCAGGCGGGTTTTCGACGGTGCCCGCAGGGCCGGCACTCTTGCCGGCGCAAACCAGCTTATCTCTCCGCGCTCTGCAGATCCAGGTTGACGCGTTCGCCGTTGATCAGCACGAACCCGGAGTCGATGAGTTGCTGGCCGGTGCAGTCGAACTGCTCGTAGCAGCGCAGTTTTGGAATATCGAAGACGTATTCCACGGCCTGTCCAGCGGGCTTCACAGTGGTGCTGAAGTCGATACCCGCGAACTGCGGGGCGTCCTTGAAGTAGGCGAGCACCGGACGGATGAGGTGGGTGATGTGTTCGTCAAACGCGATGGCGGCCGCGCGGTAACGGGATGCCGGCTCGGCTGACTGGATCGTCGTCGCGATCGACAGTTGTAAGTAGACGCCTTTGTGGAAGTTCACAAAAGTGGGCGGAGCGTAGCTGACGAAGTGCGCCGTCTGGTCCAGGTCGTGGACCATTTTGTCCAGCGTTTCCTGATAGGAAGTTTGCAGGGCGTGCAGGGCGTCGGGTGTGGGCTCAGGCGCGGCAACAGCAGGCATCGGCGTGGGAGCTGGCGGTACCGGCGCTGGAGCTGCCGCCGTTGGCGCCACGGGCGCTGGAGCAGATGCCGGAACGGCGGGCGTGTCCGCGGATGGATCCGCCGCCCGGTCAGACCATAGCGAGGCAGCCTCCCCATTGATGAAGAACGAGCCCTCATCGATTGCCGCGGCTAGCGCGTCATCGTCGCGGGCGGCGATGAGGCGCAGGGCGGCGGCCTTGGGAATCACCAGGACCACGTTTTCCGCGTGCTCCGTGCCGACTCCCATCATCTTCTTGCGCACGTGATGCGAGATCTCCAGAGCGAATCCTTGAATGCTCGGCTCATCGCGCAACTGCGGGACTTCCAACTGAAGGATCGGCAGCATCACGTCGGTGAACGTGCGCCGGGCGCGCTCCTCTTTTTTCATCAGCTCCGCGGAGTATGAAGCGTAGTAGTTGCCAGTGATTTGGATCACGGTCTGATGGCCGTACTTGGCGAACTGAATGGACCGCTGGTCCCTGGTTTTCTGCTGTTCCTCGTTGAGGTCGAGAGTGCGGCTGAAATAGAAACGGTAGGGGAACTGGTGTGCAGTGATGGAAACGGCTACGGCTTTCAATTCCGCCAGGTGCTTCTGCTGCAATTCGCGCAGATCGGGATTGCGAATCTCGGGCGGGGAAACCACTTGCGCGGATGCTGCCGACGCGAATAGAGCCGCAAGCGTGAGAACGCGTGAAAAGAACGGTTGGCAGGCGGAAGCGCCTGCCCCACATGCCCGCAATGACAGCGAGGTGGGACAGACGCTTTCGTCTGTCAACTCAGTTCTTCGCATAGGTCAGCCCCTTCAAGCGATACGGGGGATCGGCAACCGCGCGTATATAGGCGATGAGCGCGTCCACGTCGGCCTTGCTCAAAGTATATCCGTAGGGCGGCATCTCCGGTGACTTGTTCAAAGCCGGCCCGCCGTGGCCGATTATAGAGGCCAGGTCCGCATCGCTCATGGCGTTCAGCACCGCGCCTTCCGTGAAGGCGTGCGCCTTGGCCGTCAGGTTGTCGTGGTTCGAAACCCGCTCCGGGGTGGATTCAGGATCGTGGCATCGCGCGCAGTATCGATCGTTCAGCACACGGCCCTGCGTCTGCTGGTAGCCGAGAGCGATCTCGTCGAGCCGTATTTCCGCGGTCTTGCCGGCCTTGTCTCGCGTGGCTGCCACGATCTGATACCGCCCGGCGCTGCCGCCGAGAGTCACCGTCGAGCTGAGCTGACCGTCGGCGCCCGTCAGCCCCATCTCGGGTGTCGCCACTGCTCCACCGGCAGTGTGGAATTCAACGAGCGCTCCAGCCACCGCCGCCCCCTGAGCGTCATTCACCTGCACCACGATCGGCTGATCTAAAGCCGCGCCAATTCCAGCGATCTGTTTGCTTCCGCCGACTTCCGCGATCGCCGTTCCGAAAGCTTTGGCGGCCAGTGGCGCGGGCGCCTTGGCCGGGCGGTGGCAGCCGGCCAACAGAGTCAGCGACAATGTAGCAGTTAGAAGGCGCTTCATTTCTTGGCCACCTCCTTGTTCTGTTTCATCAGGAAGGCCGTGAGCGCGCGGGCATCGTCGTCGCTCATATTCCAGTTGGGCTCGATCGTTCCCGTCCGGAGCCCCTGCGGGTCCTTCAGCCAATGAAAGATCCAGGCCGCATTGAGCCGCGCTCCCACTTGCGTCAGCGTGGGGCCTATATAGCCCTTGTCATTCTGCGGATCGATAATATGGCACGCCTGGCATGCATACTTCGAATAGAACAACTGCCTGCCGAGCTCCACGTCCGCCGCGCTGAACTTCGCCGGGTCCAGAGCGTCGCGGTCGAAGGCCGGTGTCTGATAAACCGTCATGATGTAATCCGCGATGGTTTCGGCTTCCGCATCGGTCACATTGAAGCGCGGCATTCTGCGTATGAGCGCGGGACGCAGCGTATTGGGATTCTTCATGAAGCTCACCAGCCAGCGGCGCTGGACGGAGCTGCCTTCCCAAGTCAAGTCCGGCGCCATGTCGCCGCCGCGGCCGTTAATCGCATGACAACTGAAGCAATTCATGTCGGCCATCAATTGACCGGCTTTGCCGGCGGGCCGGTAATCGGATTCGCGCTTGCCCGCCACGCGCAGGGTCGCCGGCAGAGTAAGCGCGCGTTCGGTCTGAGCGAGCAGTGCCGTGACTAACGCATCCACCTGCGGCTGCGTGAAGGTGTACTGCGGCATCTTGGCGCCGGGGAAAGTATGCGGCTGCCGGATCTTGGCTTGCATATAGTCCGGCAGAGTGTGCTCCACTCCCGGAGCGAACACGATCTTCGTGAGCGACTCACTGCCCACCACGGTCAGCTCCGGAGCGAAATTGTCGGGCTTCTTGATGCCGTTGATTTCGTGGCAGGAGGCGCAACCGCGCTCCGTCACCAGTGTTTTGCCGCGAGCGATTTGCTCCGGCGTGGCGGGCTCCAGGTGCACATTCGCCAGCAGATCGGAATCGGTCTTGGCTTCGAGGAAGCCGCTCAACGGGCCGAGCTGCTTCTGGTCGAAGCGGTAGTGCGGCATGGCGGTCGCGGGATCGTAGGTCTTGGGATTGCGCAGCCACTCGGTGAGCCACTCCGGCTTCACCTTGGAGCCGATACGCGTCAGTTCAGGCCCCACGTCGCCGCCCACCAGCATGCCGGCTGCGTTCACCGTGGCGTGGCAGGAAGCGCAGAACGATTCGCCGTAGACGCTCGCTCCGGCCTGTGCGTCGGCGGACGCCGCGCTGGCCGGTTGGCTGGCAACGGCCAGATACGGCGTGCTCTGCGACATCAGAAAAGCGGAGATGTCCCGCGCGTCCGCGTCGGTAAGCTCGAAGTTGGGCATGGTCGCGGTGACCGCGTAAGCCTGCGGATTCTTGAGCCAGGCGAATACCCATTCACGCGGAGTTTTTTCGGCGATATGCGCAAGAGGCGGAGCGGCGGTAGTGGATGCCAAGCGGCGCCCTTCCGGCGTCTTTAGCACATGGCACGATACGCACCCGTAACGCGTCAGCAGCTTGCGTCCCTGGTTCAACTGCGGCGTACCGGTGAGCGTGTTCCAATGGCACTGCCCACACGAGGATTCCAGGTAGCGCGCGGGCAGAATAGGCTGCTCCCAGGCCAGCGTGCTGCGATGCGCTTCTTCGACTCCGGTGGCGACGCCTTGCCCGCGATGGCACATGACGCATCCAAACTCGGTCAGCGAGTGTGGAATCGGCGGATGCGGCCGGAACGGCTGCGTGCCGACGTCCCATAGGCTGGCTTCTTTCAAGCCCAGGTGACAGGTGCCGCAGCGATCCGTCACGCCCAATTCCGGCATCCAGATCTGCTGCAAGCCTCCCTGGAAACGGCGCTGTAAACTGGCCGCTTCTCCACGACCGCGAATCAGATGCAGGTAGCGGCTCTGATAGCGGGTCCACTCGCGGAAGCGATCCTTAGCCGGCGCGATCGCCAGGCAGATCACCAGAATCACGCTCAGCGACCCGAATGCGCGCGCGCTATCGCCGAAGAGAAACTGCCACAGCGTTTTTATCTTCTGTCGCATGTGTCAACTCCTCCAGGGCCACACCCACGACCATCCCGCACCGCGGAAAAATGTCCCGATCACCGTCAGGATGCCGGCTTGCACCAGGAACCACGTCATGATCCAGAACGAGAGCGGTTTGGAGACCAGCCATCGCCGGAAGCGCGCCGGCGACTCGGGCGAGCTCCTTGCGGCGAGCAGCATGCAGCCCGCAATCAGCAGCGTGGGAATCAGCACCGCGTAGACACGGAAGATCAGCATCACGGCCGTGAAGACCGCCAGCACCGCCGTGAAGATCCGCAGGCGTCGATCGCGGTTGCGCAGCCACACACCTTCGGATTCGATGTTGATGTCGAAGTACGGAATCACGATCAGCGCCAGCACCACCAGTGTCGGAATGAGCACGCCCGCCACGAACGGAGGAAAGTAGTGCAGCAACTCCTGCAGGCCGAGAAAGTACCAGGGCGCTTTCGCCGGATTTGGGGTGTGCATGGCGTCGGCCAGTTCTTCTAGCGGCGCGTCCCAGATCAGCGAGATCGCTACCAGTGCGATCGCCAGTATCTCGATAGCCACTGCGGCCCGGAAGAGGCCTTCCGGATACGTCATCACTACGGAGTCGTCGGCGGCCTTGACCTGCGGCGATGTGCGGCGCGTGACGAACGCCACCCGCACCGGCGTGCGCTTGGCATCGGAATCGAATTGCGCGGCAAATTTCGGATCGGGCGGCTCACTCATGGGATTCCTTGTGGCCCGTATACAGGCCTCCGTCTTTGCGAATGCGCCAGAAATGCACGGCGATGAACAGAAAAGCCGCCAGCGGCAGGATCACGCAGTGCAGCACATAAAAGCGCAGCAGAGCGTTGGCGTTCACGCTATGGCCGCCCAACATGAGGAAGCGGATCTTTTGGCCCAGCACGGGCACGGCGGACATAATGTTCGAGCCCACCGTGATGGCCCAGAAAGCCAACTGGTCCCAGGGCAGCAGGTAGCCCGTGTAGCTGAGCAGTAGCGTGAGGATCAGCAGGATCACCCCGATCACCCAGTTGAACTCGCGCGGCTTGCGGTATGCGCCGCGATAGAAAACCTTGAACATGTGGGCGAAGACCAGCAGCACCATGGTGTGCGCCGACCAGCGGTGCAGATTGCGCAAGAACACGCCGGCCGAGACCACGAACTGCAAGTCCTTCATGTCCGCGTAGGCTTGCGGCACCGACGGATGGTAGTAGAGCATCAGCAGAATGCCGGTCACCACCAGGATCAGGAAGGTGCCGAAGCTGAGCGTTCCCAGGTACCAGGTGACGCTGAATTCGAGAGCACGTTTGCGGGCTTTGACCGAGGCCAAGTGCAGAAAGACGTTTTGTTGGATGGCCATCGAGCGGCGCAGATTGGTGGCTCCGCTGCCACCGCGAAAGACCGAGCGCCACACGCGCGTATCGCGCAAATCCTGGATAGTCATGTTAGCCCTCGTAGCGCAGGCACTCATGCCTGCCGCGCCGACACTCCTGTCGGCGCAGACTAAATAGATCGTTGTTGCGCATCTAGGTCCTCAAATATTGCCTCTGCGGAATGACAGTTGCCCGATCCACCAACAGTTCGCCCTCATCGCTGAGCCAGACCTTGAGCCAGGGCAGGCCGCGCGGCGCGGGGCCCTCTAGCTTGGCTCCCAGCTCGCTGAACTTGCTGCCGTGGCACGGGCAGGCGATGATGCCCCGATCGGCGTTCCAAACGGTGAGGCACCCTAGATGCGTGCAAATGGCCGACAATGCATAAAAGCCTTCCGGCCCATGAACGACGTAGATGCCGGCTTGCAGATCTTGCGTAACGGAGCCGCGCGGATAATTCTCCGGCTTGCCGGCGTTGGCGATGGGCGATGGCTCGTAGAGCACGTTGGGAGACAGGTACGAATATCCGAACACCGCCGCCCCGGCGCAGGCCACCGCCGCCGAGCCCACGCCCAGCTTGATGAAAACCTCGCGCCGGCTGACCTGCATCTTGTCGTCGTCTGCCATCTGTTTCTCCTCGTAGCGCACGCTTCAGCGTGCCGTGGCGAGCCTCAGCTCGCCATCTTGGGGCGCGGCTTGGGGCACGGCCACACCGATGCTGTACGCCTCCATCGTGATCACGTTGACCGGGCAGCGCTCGGCGCACAAGCCGCAACGGATACAGCGCGTTTCATCCTTCAGCATGGCCGAGCCGGTAATCACGCCCAGTTCCTCCGCCGCCACGTCATCCAACTCGACCTTGTAAAGCTGCTCGTTCTGCCGGATCTGTTCGAGCACCTCCGGCGGAAAATCGATCTGCTCCAGCGGCACCAGCCGTAAGCACTCCTCGGGGCAGACATCCGCGCAGCCGCCGCATAGGATGCACTGCGAGCCATCCGGTTCGTTACCCTCAAAAACGGTGTTGATCCAGCAGCGCAGGCAGCGGCGGGCCTCGGCCATGGCGGCCTGCTCGTCAAAGCCGATCTCCACTTCTGTCACGCCGGTGCGGCGCTCCAACGGCAGCATGGGCACGGGCTGGCGCGACAGGTTCATGAAATCCGCGAACATCTTGTGGTGATCGAGCACTTCCACCACAATCTCCGGATCGGGGTGTTTGCGCCCGGTGAGATGTTCGTCAATGGCGATGGCGATGCGCTTGCCGTCGCCCACGCTATCGATAATCAAGCGCGGACCGAACACGCAATCTCCACCAGCGAACACACCCGGCGCGGAGGTCATTAACGTTTCGCGGTCCGCCACGATCAAGCCGCGCGGCGATACCCGCACGTCGTCCTCGGGCTTCAGGAAATTCAGGTTGGGGGCCTGGCCGATCGCCATAATCACGGTGTCGCACTCGATCACGGATTCGCTGCTTTCATAAAACGCCGGACTGAATCGGCCGGCGGTATCGAAAACATAGCGGGTCTTCAGTGTTTCCAGGCCGGTCACTTTGCCATCGCGCCCCAGGACGCGATGGGGACCCCTGCCGTCGTGCAGGATGATGCCCTCAGTTTCCGCTTCCTCGATCTCTTCCAAAGCAGCCGGCATCTCCTGCCGCTTTTCCAGGCAGACGATGCTCACTTCCTGCGCGCCCAACCGCAGGGCCGATAGCGAGACGTCCACCATTTCATGGGCGGCCACGGCGGCGACATTTTCGTCGCTGGGAACGGCCTCGCCGGGAGCAGCCGCGTGCTGCCGCAGCACTTCGCGCGCCGCTGACCGGGCCACGTCCATGGCGACGTTGCCACCGCCGATCACCACCACCTTCTTACCGATGGTGAATCGATATCCCAGGTTGGCATTGAGCAGGAACTCGACGGCCTTGTGCACGCCATCGAGATCCACGCCCGGGATCGAAAGGTCGCGGCTACGATGCGCACCGACCGCGATGACTACGGCGTCGAAGCCCTGCTGCCGCAACCCGGCGATCGTGAAATCACGGCCGGCGGCGTGGTTCAGCTTGAGCGTGATATCGCCTACCTCCAGGATCTCGCGGACCTGCGCTTCCACTACGCTGCGCGGCAGACGGTATTCGGGGATGCCAAGTTTGAGCATGCCGCCCGCCACGGGCGCAGCTTCGAAGATGGTCACGGAGTAACCCATCAAGCCCAGGTCGTGCGCGGCGGAAAGTCCCACGGGACCGCTGCCCACCACCGCAACGCGATACGGCTGCGGCGCCGAGCGTTCGCGCCGCAGGCGAAGGGGATGACGGGATTCCGGGCCATAGCGCTCGGTGAGCATACGCTTGAGTGCGCGGATCTGGATGGGCTTGTCCACCGCGCCCCGCCGGCAGGCGGTTTCGCAGGGGTGCGCGCACACGCGGCCGCAGATACTGGCCATGGGGTTGGGTTCGCGGGCGTAGTGGTACGCCTCTTCGAACCGCCCCTCCGCGATGAGCGCGACGTACCGGCCGGCGTTAGTTCCTGCCGGACACGCCATCATACAGGGGAAGTTACTGTTCAGCCAGGCGCGGTCTACTTTCTTGTCGCGAAAGCGCGTCAGCATGTGTTACGTTGTTCGTGGCGAACGCTTCAGCGTGCCGCCGTGGGCTTCAGCCCACGGGTGAGCGAGCTAAAGCTCGCTCCAGCACGCTAAAGCGTGCGCCACGTCATTTCGAGAGCGCGAAATCTACTGTCACATCGCCGCCCACGGTTACAGGCTTCGACTGGGTCTTGGAGCCCTCATGCCAGGCGACCACCGTGTAGCTGCCGGCCGGTACATCCGCGATCTTGAAACTGCCGTCGGCATCGGTTTCCGCGAAATAGGGCGTAGGCGACACGATCACGAACCCGGACATCTCGGGGTGCACGTTGCAGAGCAGCGGCACGACGCCAGGATTGTCGAACTTGAAGTCGCGCTTCTGCCCTGTGGGCCAGGTACCCAGATTGTGCGTCAGTTTCTTGTTGCCGCCGATGTTGGGCCAGAAGATGTTGTGCGCAACTTTATCGCTGTTCAGGAACTCCACAGTGGTTCCCACTTGTACTACGAGGATGTGCGGCACGAACAGCAACTGCTTCTGATCCATCACGTAATTCTTGGTGGGCGCGGGAAACGTCTTGCCGGCAATGGCATCCACGTACACCACTGAAGATCCTTTGCCGGCGCTCACTTTTCCGCTGATGTTCGCCGCCTGAATGGCCACTGCACCAGCCAGCAAAACGACTACAAGTCTCGTCATTATGTTCAATTCTCCTTAAATCAGTACACAAACTCCAGCGCGAACACGAGTGTATTCACGCGAAATGGATTCAACGCCTGCGTTGCGCCGTTCGCAGGATTAGTAACAGCCATGACCGACTGTTGAGGACGTATCTGGTACTCGAACGACGCCTTGACGTTGGGACGGATCAAAAACTGGATGCCTGGCGTGAACCGGTTGCGGGTCGAGCGGAACGGGCCGAAGTAAGGCGTGCCTGGGAGGAGATCCAGCCCGTTGATGCGGTCGGCGGTCGAATTCACCCCGTCCCAGCGGGCGATGGCCATGATCCACGGCAGCACCAGGTAATCGGCCTGCACGAACCCGCCGTTGAACTTCGCCGGCACGCTAGTGATGAATCCTGCCGGCGGCGGGCTAGCGGGCGAAAGCGGCAGCGGGATCAGCACTCCATTGGCATCTACCGGCAGCAGGTTGTTGTCCCGCGCGAACATGTACAGGCCGTAGAGGTTGAAGGTCCGGTAGTTGAAGCTGAAATCGCCGCCCGCGCGGTAGAACGGTTCGCGCGCGTACAGCACTTGCTGGCTGCCGCCCGCATTCACGCCCAACAAGCCCTGTTGGGAGTTCCCGTGATAGTAATACGTGCCCAGACTAAGGTACGTGTGGTCGTGCGGCCCGGTGGTCCCCGCCGCCTGTACGGCGTGGCGGCTCTCGGGGTCCCGCTCCAGATTGAAGCGGTAAGCGAAGCGCGCATAGACATCTTTCGTACTGGAATCCGATGCGAAACCTACGCCGCCATTGGCACTCCCAGTAGCCGAACCCACGAATGGGCTGGCATTGGCTGCTTGATCGATTCCGCTGGTGTTCTGGTCGATGACGGCCACCGAATAGTGATAGCCGCCGTAGGTGTGACCACCGCTGATCTCAATTCCCTTGCCGGCGTCCGCGAAGGAGAACTGGTTGGCCACGTTCTGCTGCAGGCCCACCATGGAGTTGATCGCGCCGATGTTCGCCTGCGAGTAAATGTCGTAAGGGCTGATGTTGATGCTGCGCGCTTGAGTGAATGGCAGGTCCAGCTCGAACTGGCCCACCCGCACGCTCAGAGAATCCGTAGGCAGCTTGATCAGCCGCCCTAGATCGACGAACTTCAGGTAGCCGTCGCCCAGGGCGCCCGCGGAATTGTCTCCCGACACGCTGATGTCATCGTCCGCCCAGAATGCAATACCGCCGCCAAAATTACCGGCCGTGAAAATGCTGAAAAAGCCGGTTTCAAAATCCGTGGTGGGAATGAGCTGCGGAACGTTGCCCTGCGCCTGCGCCAAAGAGTTGAACCTGCTTAGCGGCCCGGTGGTGTACTGGAAGAAGTTGTTCATCCGAAGGCCGATTTGCGGCATTCCCGGAATGGTCCCGGGCCAGACGCTATGCGGCCACACTTCCTTCTGCGCCGGCGCTCCCAACATCACCGGTGGGTTCTTGATGAAGGTCTCGTCGTCCTTCGGGAATTTGAACCCGGCCTCTTTGAACGCTTTGCCAAAGTCGTTCAGCTTGGGAAAATCCAGGTGGCAGGTGGTGCACGAGGTGCCATACTGCCGGGAGAACGCTGGAATCGCGTAGCTCTTAATGCTGATGCTGGAAAGAAATAGCGGCGTAATCAGGATGGAGGCCGGAATCACAGTTCCGGGCAATCGGCGTAGTTTCAGGATGCACCTCCTTGACCACAGAATCCGACCTATGCAAGGCAAAGCGCGTCAGATTCCATGGTTTGGCTTGGAGAAGCACACCGAGGCCCAACGTGCAAACGGTTTATTTTCAGTGGATGCGGCGGATAGGGAGAGGCTAATGCGTGAAACGCCACAGGACTGCACTCAACCGGCTTGGGGGAAATTGCGCAGATTTAGCAGGTTGGGGAAAAAGGACTGTGAGGAAATCGGTTGGCAGGCGAAAGCGCCTGCCCCACCGCGTTATCCCTTCTCGATCAGATCCATCAAGCTCCGGCGCACTTTCTCCGCCGTGGCGTTGTCGGCCGCGATGACCAGCAGGGTATCGTCTCCGGCAAGCGTGCCGACCACTTCCGGCCACTCCTCGGCGTCCAAGGCCACGGCCACCGAGTTGGCGTGCCCGGGCGAGGTCTTCAGCACCACCAGGTTCTGCGCGGAGCGCACGTCGTGCAGGAATTCGCGGGCCAGCATCTCGAAGGAAGGGCCCACTTCCTCGGGCTCCATCTCGCGATAGCCTTCATTGGTCTTGACCAGGCGCAGTTCGTGTATATCGCGGGAAAGCGTCACCTGCGTGGCGGGGATGCCGGCATGCTGCAGCTCGCGGGCCAGGTCTTCCTGGGTGCGAATGCGCTTGGCGCGTATGAGTTTGAGGATCTGGCCGTGGCGGTAGCTCTTGCTCATGCGGTCACCGGTCCGGTCATCTGCGCGAGGCGCGCGCGGGCCTGCTGGAGAGCTTGCGCCACGGCCCGGGGACCTGTGCCGCCGGGAATCTCGCGCGACTGCATGCCTTCCCGTGCATCCAGCAGGCGGGCGATGTCGGGCGTGAATTGCGGCGCGAAACGCTCGAGATCGGCGGCGTTCCAATCTGCTGGCCGCTTGCCGCTGCGCACGCTCTCGAGCACCAGCCGCCCCACCAGTTGATGCGCCTGGTGGAAGGGCATTCCGGCGCGCGCCAGCGCCTCGGCCAGATCCGTGGCGATCACCCAGCTCCGATCCACTGCGGCGCGCGGGCGCTCCGGATTCAGCCGCGCCGACTCGATCACCGCGCGCGCCATCTCGAGCGAGCCGGCCACCTGCGTGGCGGCGTCGAACAGCGGTTCCTTGTCTTCCTGCATGTCCCGATTGTAGGTCAGCGGCAGCCCCTTCATGGTGACCATCAGAGACTGCAGCGAGCCCAGCACGCGTCCGGTCTTGCCGCGTATCAATTCGAGCGAATCCGGATTCTTCTTTTGCGGCATCAGGCTGGAGCCGCTGGTGACTTCATCGCCCAGATCCAGCCAACCGAACTCCTCGCTGGAGTAGAGGATCCAATCTTCCGCCAGGCGGCTCAAGTGCAGCATGGTGACGGATGCGGCGTAGAGGAAGTCGAGCGCGAAGTCGCGATCGGCCGCCACATCCATGCTGTTGGCCGTGAGGGCCGCGAAGCCCAGGTCGCGGGCCATCGCCTCGCGATCGAACGGGAACCCGCTGCCGGCCAGCGCCCCGGAGCCGAGCGGCATCACGTTGGCGCGCCTGCGGGCTTCACCAAATCGCTCCGCGTCGCGCGCGAACATTTCGAAATAAGCCAGCAGGTAGTGGGGCCACAGCACAGCCTGCGCGCGGCGCGTGTGCGTGTAGCCGGGAATAACGGCATCGGGATAGCGTGCGGCCAGATCCACGAGCGCCTGCATCGCGCCCGCCAGCAGGGCGCGTACGCGATCGCACTCCTCGCGCAGCCACAGCCGCAGATCGAGCGAGACCTGCTCATTGCGGCTGCGGCCGGTATGGATCTTCTCCGCGACCGCGCCGGCATGCTCCCCAAGCTTGCGTATCACCAGTGTGTGGACGTCTTCATCCATCGCGCCCGCGAAGAATTCCGGCGCAGCCGCTTCCTCGCGGATCCGGTCGAGAGCTTCCACGATGCGGGCGCGTTCTTCGGCACTCAAAATGCCGGCTTGTTCCAGCGCGCGCGCAAAAGCCTGCGACCCGCGTATGTCGGCGTCGATCAGCCGGCGGTCGAAGGCCAGCGATCCGGAGAAGCGCTCGAAGATTTCCGAGGGGCCTGCTTCGAACCTGCCGCCCCAGAGCTTCATGCAGATTGCGCCTTCGGGGCATTCAGCGCGGCGCGCACTTTGATCGGCAGCCCGGTCAGGTTAATGAAGCCCAGCGCGTCTTTCTGATCGTAGGAGGCGCCCATGGTGAAGCTGGCGATATCCCGCGAGTATAGCGAATAAGGCGATTTGCGGCTCACCGGTTCCAGGTTGCCTTTGTAAAGCCGCAGCGTCACTTCGCCCGTAGTGGTGGCGCTGGTGGTGGCGAAGAAGGCGTCCAGAGCTTCGCGCAGAGGTGTGAACCAGAGGCCGTTGTAGACCATTTCGGCGTAATCGAGGGCCAACCGCTGCTTGTAGTGCAGGGTCTGGCGGTCGAGCGTGAGCGCTTCCAGTTCGCGATGCGCCGCATAAATCAGAGTGCCGCCCGGAGTCTCATAGCAGCCGCGCGATTTCATCCCGACGAAACGGTTCTCCACCAGGTCGATGCGGCCTATGCCGTGCTCACCGCCGATGCCGTTGAGCTTCTCGACCAGCGCCACGCCGTGCATGCGCACGCCATCGACGGAAACCGGCACGCCGGCTTCGAAGCCGATGGTCACTTCACCCGGCGTGCTGGGGGCTTCGCGGGGGCTGCGCGTGAGCATCCATATATCGTCCGGAGCGGCGTTGGCGGGATCTTCCAGCGCGCCGCCTTCGTGCGAGATGTGCCAGAGATTGCGGTCCCGGCTGTAGATCTTGGTGGTGGATTGCGCGATCGGCACGTTGTGCTGCTTGGCGTACGCGATGGCATCTTCGCGCGACACGATGGTCCACTCACGCCAGGGCGCGATCACCGGAAGATGCGGCGCCAGCGCTTTATAGGTTAGCTCGAAGCGCACCTGGTCGTTACCCTTGCCCGTGCAGCCGTGAGCCAGGCCATCGCAGCCTGTGCGCAGCGCCACCTCCACCTGTTTCTTCGCCAGCAGCGGCCGCGCTACGGAAGTGCCCAACAGATACTTGTGCTCGTACACGCCGCCGGATCGCACCAGCTTCCAGATGTACCCGGTGACGAATTCCTCGCGCATATCCTCTATGTAGACTTCCGATGCGCCGGTGCGGCGGGCCTTGGCTTCCAGGCCCTCCAGTTCATCGGGGCCTTGGCCTATGTCGCCGCACACCGCGACGACTTCGCACCCGTAGTTTTCCTTGAGCCAGGGAATGATGACAGACGTATCCAGGCCGCCCGAATAAGCCAGGGCAACCTTTTTAGGTTTATTCATAAGTGTTCGTGGCGCAAGCTTCAGCTTGCCGCGGCGAGCTTTAGCCCGCCGTTGTTCGCCTATCCCAGCATCATGAGCAGCAGCGCTTTTTGCGCATGCAGGCGGTTTTCGGCTTGATCGAAAACCACCGAGCGGCTGTGCTCTATGACGGAATCGGTGACTTCCTCTTCACGGTGCGCGGGCAGGCAGTGCATGAAGACGGCGTCCGGCCGAGCCAGGGCGAACAGCGCGTCGTTGACCTGATAAGGCTGGAAAGCCTTGCGCCGTTTGACGGCTTCCTTTTCCTGACCCATGCTGGCCCACACGTCGGTATACACGGCGTGCGCGCCGTCGACGGCTTCCGCCGGATCGTCGGTAAGCTGCAGCGTGGAGCCGTTGACGGCGGCCAGTCCATCGGCCTGCGCCACGATTTCGGGGTTGGGCTCGTAACCGTGCGGCGTGGCGATGGCGAAATCCATTCCGAGGCGCGTCGCGGTCAGCATGAGCGAGTGCGCCACGTTATTGCCGTCGCCGCAGAAAGCCAGCTTCAAGCCCGCGAGATCGCCGAAGCGCTCTTTTAGCGTCACGATATCGGCGAGCGCCTGGCACGGATGGTAGAGGTCGCTCAGGGCGTTGATGACCGGCACGGAAGACCATTGCGCCAGTTCCTCGATCGTCTCCTGCGAAAAAGTCCGGGCCACGATGGCGTGCACCCAGCGATCCAGGTTGCGCGCGACATCCTTAAGCGGCTCGCGTGCGCCGATGCGGCCTTCGCTGAAAACGGAGTCGCCGCCGAGCTGCTTGATGGCCAGCTCGAAGGTGAGGCGGGTGCGCAGGGAAGCTTTTTCGAAGAGCAGGCCGAGGTACTTGCCGGTAAGGGCGCGGGCGTAATCGCGGGGGGACTGCTTGACGTCCAGAGCCAAGTCGAGGAGCGCAGACAACTCGTCATCGCTGAGATCGAGGTCGCGGGCCAAGTCGGGCGCGGAGATATGGGTAAGACGCTGGGGGATGGGGAAAGCGGCCACGGCGACGCCTCTCAATGCATTTTTATTCACTACAATGAATAATTACACAGAATGGGAGGGGTTGTCAAGTCCGTGGGTAGTAGGGTAGTGGGACGCGCTGCGTTGCCGCTGCAACTTGAATGATTATTGAGTCACCGTCCCACTACCAGGGGTACGACGGCGTTGATTGAGCAGTGCGGCGTGTGGCGGCGCACTATAGGAAGCGCAGGCCAGGCCACGCAGTGCAAACAGCCCAGCCGTGTTGCTCGGCCGCGCTTGACACGGCCCCCTACCGCTCATACCCTTGGGGCATGGACGTAATCCAGATCAGCCCGGAACGTAAGGCCCAACTGGAAGAATACGCGCAGCGTCACGGGCAAGACGCTGTCGCGGCGTTCGATGCAGCCTTGGGCGCTTACTTGGAGTGGGAACGGCAGGACTATGACGAAACGGTGGGCGCTGTCCGGGAAGCCTATGAGGATGTAAAGGCAGGACGCACCAGGCCTGCCGCCGAGTTCTTCGAAGAGCTACGCCAGAAGCATGGCCTTCCGCGTTGAAATCACCCGCAAGCCGAACACGACGCCGACGCAATTCTGGAGTGGCTGCTATCGCAAGCAGGCGGGTGAGGCCGGCTGGCAATGGTTCTTGAGATTGCAGGAGGCCAACGCTTCCGTGCGGATTTTCCTAGCGCTGCCCGCTTGCTCCGGAAGATGCTTCCGCCCCCTTTGAGGTGCGGCAATTACTCTACGGCCGCAAGCCGTGCATGTACCACGTGTTGTTCACTATTGAGGCAAAGTGGCGCCGACGCGAGAACGCACAGTCCTCGATACTTCGCTACGCATTCTCACACGGCGTCATACTAAAAGAGATGACCGAAAATCCCGACGCCTTTGAACTGCCCCTCTCGGTCCAGCCCGCGGACATCGACGAGATGGGCCACGTCAACAACGTCACCTATCTCCGCTGGGTGCAGGACGTGGCCGTCGCGCACTGGAAGGCTCTGGCGCCCGCCGCGGACCAGGCCAGGCTGGCGTGGATCGTGCTGCATCACGAGATCGACTACAAGCAGGCGGCTTACCTCGGCGACAACATCATCGCCAGGACGTGGGTGGGCGCCGCCAGCCGCGTCAGGTTCGAGCGCTACACCGAGATCCTTCGGGCGCGCGATCGCAGCCTGCTGGCCAAGGCCCGCTCGGTCTGGTGCCCCATAGACGTCGAAACCAGGAAACCTGTCAACGTCAGCGCCGAGTTGCGCGTGTGCTTCTCCCGGCCAGCCGTTCCGGCCGCGACGATTGGGGGCTAGGAAAGCCGAGAGCCAGGAAGGCAGGCGGAAGCGCCTGCCCCACCAAGAATCCCGTCAGGCCACGCTTTTCTCCGCGAGGTCTTCGACTTCCGCACGCAGCAGCCGTGAAGGGTAGACCCATTCCAGCAGCGGCGTGGTCATGAATGTCGTCACCAGCGCCATCAGCACCATAATTGAGAACATGGCCGGGGAAATGACGCCGATATCCAGGCCGATGTTCAGGATCACGAGTTCCATGAGGCCGCGGGTGTTCATCAGAATCCCCAGCGAGGCGGCGTCGCGCCAGGGCGTGCCGGCCAGCCGGGCCGCCAGCATGGAGCCGCCCAGCTTTCCGGTGATCGCGACCACGATCACGATGGCGCTGTAGAACCAGATCGCGGCCCCGCCGCCCACGCCGATGCGCGTGCGCAGACCCGTGAAGGCGAAGAACAGCGGCAGCAGAAGCACTACGGTCACCGACTCGAACTTATGCAGCAGGTAGCTCGTGAACTCGTGGCTCTTCGGCATGATGGCGCCCATCAGAAAAGCGCCGAACAACAAGTGAATCCCGAGCCACTCGGTAGCCAGGGCGGAGGCCAGCACCAGCACCACGATCACGGCCACGATGTTGTCGCTCAGCCGCCCGTGGCGGCGAAACGAGCGCTCGAACGCCGGCAGGAAGCGCCGCACCACGAACAGCATCAGCGCGACGTAGACCAGCGAGCCGGCAATCGTAACCCAAGCGGGCCGCGCGGCATGCGTCACCCGCACCAGCACCACGATATAGGCCAGGATGCACCATCCGGTGACATCGTCGACCGCCGCGCAGGCGATCGCCAGCGTGCCCACACGGCTGCGCAGCAGGCCGCGCTCGGACAGAATCCGCGCGAGCACAGGAAAGGCGGTGATGCTCATAGCGGCGCCCATGAACAGAGCGAAGCCGGTGAAGGTAACGCTATCGTCGGAGAGTCTGGGGTAGAGATACAGCGCGGTCAAACCGCCGAAACAGAAGGGCGCCACGATGCTCACGTGGCTGGTCAGCACGGCTGCGTGGCCATAATCGTGTAGCTCGGTCGGATTCAACGCCAGGCCCACCACGAACATGAACACCACCAGCCCCACCTGGCTCAAAGCGTTGAGATAGCCCAGGCTGGCGGGCGGAAATAGCGCGGCCGACATGCCCGGCGCCACCCAGCCCAACAGAGAGGGGCCCAGCAGGATGCCCGCCACCATCTCTCCCATCACTTGCGGCTGATTGATCTTCTGGAACAGGAAGCCCACCACGCGCGCCGCCACCAGGATCACGGCGATTTGCAAGACGAGCTGGAAGAGATTCAGCATCACTCGCCTCGCTTCTTGGCAGGCGCCTGGCGGACCGCTCGAAAGGCGACCGGCGCGCAACCGTCGAAGTCCATCTTGCCTTCCAGCACGCGCTGGCCCTGCTTTCCGGTAATGGTCGCGGTGAGCGATTTGGCAGCCACTGTGGAGCCATCAATGCTCGCATCGATCGTGGTGGCGCGTCCGTCATTCAAGGCGATGAGGGCGCTCGTGCCGGATTGGGAAATGTTAAGCGCGGGCTGCCGTAGGCGCGCTGGGCCGCCGCAATTGGCGGCGGGATCGAATTCCAGCGTCCATTCGCCGCCGATGGACAGCGGCGCAGCAAGGCTTCGCCCAACCTCCAAAATGCCGAATAGGCCCAGCACGGGCAGGCCGACCAGCAGCATGTAGGTGAGAACCAAGTGATTTTTGACGAGGTTGGCGATCCGATGATTTTACCGCCGGACCCGTGCGGGGGGCAAGGTTTACCAGTACCAGCACTGCGCACTATAACATTAGGAGATTGTTAGCGCTCTCCGCGCGTCTCTGCCGATGGCGCCCGTTTTCTGCGAGCTGCTATGACCCTGCGCCAGACTCAAGGCTGCTCATAGGCGCCGATGTCGATATTGGCGCCCTGTACGCGCGGATTACCGGCGAAATCGAGCGTCCCGACCACCGAGGCTCCCAGGTTGATGCCGGCATTGACGGCCGGCGAGGAGGGCTGGACCTGCAGGTCCGGTATCGACGCGCTGAGGAATAGAGGATTCGCGAAGCTGGAGTGGGCATCCTGACCCGTGGCGGACTGGTACGCCGCAAACCCGGTGTATTTCGCCCCATTCCAATCCCAGATTCCCGCCGAGGAACCCGTGGATGAGAAGTAGAGGTTGTAATCCACAGTCGCGGGACTGGGAGAGGAGTCCGTGAAGTTATGAACGAACAGGCCCTGCGTAGTCGCGTTGACGATGTTGTTTTCGAAGATATTGTTTGTCGCGTAGAATTGAATCTGGAATTCTCCGCTGCCTGTGTTCTTCGTGTCGTCCATGAAAAGCGTGTTATTGACCACCGTGCAATGGTCGGTGCCGCCGACGCTCGCAGCGTATCCACCAATACTGATGCCAGCCGAGTTTGCGCGATAGACCAGATTGCTGCGTGCCGTGACATAGCTGGTGACATGGCCCGAGTGTTCGCTGGCCATTTCGATGGCGAGGTCTACGTTGTGGACTAGATTCCGCTCTATGGTAATCTGGGTGCCACCGTCTACGTAGATGCCATCCGCCGCGAACTGGCGGCCGTATGCGGGGTTGTCGTAGGACGTGATGTTATAAACGACGTTGCCGCTGATCTCGCCATTGCGCGCCTGGTCGTAAGTTGGATCGGGAGATACACCTTCGAAGCCGATGGCGTCAATCCCAATATTATTGTTGTCATGAACTAGGTTGTTGGCGACAGTAAAAGTATCCACGTTGCCGTCAAGCGAGACGGACTCGCTGCAGCCAGTCGTTAAGTCGTAGATCTCGTTGCCGCTAATGGTCAGGTTGTTAATGGAAGCCGGAGCGCTGCTCCCGTACACCGCCATGCCAAGTGCGTTAGCGTTACAACCTTTGGCTGTGGTGACGATATCGTGGATCCGGTTTCCGAGGATCTGTATATAGCTATCTGCTCCAGTGATGTAAATGCCGATGGGTACGTCAGCGATAGTGTTGGAAGTATAGTTCCGGATTTCAAATCCACCGATGGCCAGATAGCTCTGGTTGAAGATGGTGAACAGGCCATACTGGCCGCCCGGAATCGACAGACCCGTGCCGTCCAATACGGCTGTTTGGCCCGGATAACTCTCGAAGGTAATGTATCCTGCGCTGGCGGAGCCGGAGTTCGGGAAGGTCACCGTTTCGTTATAGACGCCTCCCATCACGTAGACGGTGTTGCCCGCTACGGCGGTGTTGGCGGCGTGCTGGATCGTGAGCCAGGGCGAACCAAAGCTGCCGTTGTTGCTATCGCTCCCAGTGGGGGCCACGTAGAAGGCGGCGCCGGTTCCGATGGTGATGTTGGCCTTGGCCGCCGCGGCCGGGGTCTGCTGCGACAGCAGTCACGATCACGATGGCGGGACTGGGAATCGCAGTGGGCGCGGTATAGACTCCCGACGTTGTAATCGTGCCGGTTGTGGGGCTGCCGCCGATCACGCCGTTCACTTCCCAGGTGACAGCCGTGTTCGTCGTGTTCACCAATGTGGCCGCGAATTGCTGAGACCCGCCCGGTTGCACCGACACAGACGCTGGCGAAATGCTTACTGCCACTTGCGGAGGGGTAAGGAACATGATGGCCGATGCCGACTCGGTCGAATTCGCTTTCGAAACCGCTGTGACCGTGACGGTGGCAGGGCGTGGAACGGCCGCAGGAGCGGTATAAAGACCCGTGGCGTTGATTGTGCCCACGGTCGAGTTACCTCCAGTTACGCCGTTCACCTGCCAGCCGACACCCGTGTTACTCGAGTTGCGCACCGTGGCGGTGAACTGCCGGGTCTGACCTATAGCCAGTGTGGCGGAGGTCGGAACAATTGCGACGCTCACCGTGGCTGCGCCTAGGGCGGCCGGGAGCGCGGAAAACGCCAATATGACCGATACGGCATTACGGTTCCAACTCATGTTCGGAGGCCTCCTATGCCTAGTTGCTGATGGTCCCAATTTTGGTCCCGATCACCTCACCCGAGACGATCAATTCCACGCGGCGGTTTTGCTGTCGGCCGGCGGCGGTTTTGTTGGACGCGATGGGCGTTGTATCGCCGAATCCGGAAGCGCTCAAGCTCTCGCTGGTCAATCCTTGCGAGCCCAGATACGCAACTACCGCCTGGGCGCGCTTCACTGAGAGCTTCTGGTTGAAAGCGGCGGTGCCGGTACTGTCGGTGTGTCCTTCGGCGGCCAGCTTCAAGCCCGGATGCGCGATCACGATGCCCGCGAGTTTCGCCAGTTTCTCCCGCGCCGCCGGCCGCAGCGTGTACTGGCCGGTATCGAACAGCACGTCGGCCATGGTGACGACCAGTCCACGATCCGTGTCCTTGGTTTCCAACACCGCGTTGAGCTGCTGCAGAAGCTGCTGGCGAAGCTGCTGCTTTTCCAGTTCGGCCTGTTGGCGCAAACGATCGGCTTCAGCCGCCTCGCGCTGAGCTTTTTCGGCCGCGGCCTGCGCCGCCTGTGCGGCAGCCGCGGACTGGGCTTGCGCCGCCTCGGCCCTGGCGCGCTCGGCTGCATCCCGGGCCGCGGCCAATTCCGCTTCCAACCGCCGTTTATCCGCCGTGGCTTTCTCCGCTTCGGCTTGCGCGCGGCGGGCGGCTTCGGCCTTGCGCGCGGCTTCCGCCTGTTCGCGGCGCTGTTGCTCATCCTCGGTCTGGCGCTTGGCCTCGGCCTCGCGCGCCGCGGCGGCCACGCGTTCCTTGTCCAGGGCCTCTTCCTCCTCGCGTTTGAGGGCGATCACGCGCGCGTCTTCGGCCGTCTGGGCGGCTTCGCGCGCAATCATGATGGCGGGCTTGCGCTCCTTCCGCCGCAGATAGCTCTCGGCCTGTTGCAGCGCTGCCTGGGCCTTCTGGAAGGAATCCGCCGCGTACTTATCGGCGCCCAACGACTGCGCGATCTGGACTGCGTTGCGCGCCTCGTAGATTTCCACCGGCACCTTCGGATCCGGCGTCAGTTGCAAAACGTTAGCGAGCTTCTGATACTGACCGCGCTGTAACAGTTCGTATTTCGCATCGATGAACTCGAACTTACCCAGCGTGTCCGGCCGGACCTCGTTCTCCATGACGATCACGTCGCTGGGCTGGGTCACTGAGAAGTAAGGCTCCGCAGTCACGATCAAGCCGAAAACCTGCAGGTCCGTGGTGACTTTCAAACTGCTCTTACCGCCATCGAGCAGGACCTCGCCGAGGTTCTTGGGCCGTCCCTCGGGCGAGACCGCCCACAGCACATAGGTCAGATACTCGGCGCCGAACTGGTTGGCGGGACCCACGTCGCGGAAGGAGGCGTCGATGCTGATAGCGCCCTGGCGGCTTTCCACCCGCGCGTGGCCTTTGGCGCGCGGCATCGACGAAGTGCCTGCGAAGTCTATCTCCGTGGAGCCGCTGCGATGCCGATAGTTGATGGCTTTAGTGGAGTGCGCGACCACGTTTACTTTGAAGACCGGCGTGGGCATTTCGGTCTGTTGCGTTTGTGCTGCCAGCGATGCGCCGAGCATCGCGGCCAGGGCGCAGAGCTTCGCAGTGTATGGAAGATCACAAAGATTCGTCATGGCTTTTGGGCCTCGCCGTTCGTCGTTCCATCGTACTAAAGAACCCTGGAGCCAATCAATTTGACACGGGTGCATACTGGAACAAGGCCCAATGGAGAGCATAGACTACCTACGCGAGTTAGCCGCCGTGGCGCCGGACCGCGGCTCGGCCAGCCTGCATGAGCGGCAGGCCGCGCAGTGGATTACGCAGCGGCTGCGCGCGATGGGCTACACGGTGAGCGAGGAGCCATTCCGGACTACGCGGGACAACCTGTACTTGATGCCCGTGCAAGTCTTCGCTCTGGCGATCATGGCGGGCTGGCTGTCGCTTGCCGGGTACAAGTGGCTCCCTCTTGTGCTGCTGGCTTATGGATTGGCTGTTTTGCTGGTGGAGGTTTCCGGCCACCCGCTAGATCTGAGCGCGATGCCGCGCTTCTGGTCACAGAACGTGTACACGGAACCGGTGGACGCATCGTCACCCACCATCTTCGTGACTGCGCACTATGACACGCAGCGCGGCAGTTTTCTGTTTCATCCGCGCCTGCTCCGGTATCTCGCCGGGTTCTTCCGGTTGTGCTACGCGGGTTTGCTCTTGGTGTTGTTCGGTGTGGTCGCGGAATCCGCGGGCTGGCGCGCGGGATTGCCGTTGGTTGTTGCCGGGCTCACGGGGTGTGTGATGGCGCTGATCGTTTTCGGACTGGCGGAGATTACCGGACGGTATACGCCTGGGGCCAACGATAACGGCACGGGCACGGCGCTGGCGCTCTACCTCGCGGAAGATTATGTGCATTGCCGCGGCGATTATCCGGCGGGCTGCGAGTTGAGGTTTCTCTTCACGGGCAGCGAGGAGGCCGGGGAAAAGGGTATGAAGGCTTTTCTGCGCGCGCAGCGGAGCCGCTTAGGCAAGCAAGTCACGATGTTCGTCAACCTGGACAACCTGGGCACGGGCCGGCTCACTTACTTGTCAGGCGAAGGCATCGTCTGGTATCGCCGTGCGGGGCGCGCGCTGCTGGCGGCCGCGCGCGAGACACCTGAGGCCCAGGAGCGGAAGAACCTGCTGCTGCCGACTGATGCGCTGCCGGCCTCCGCGCTGGGCTACGAAGCTATCTCGTTCCTGGGGCTGGAGCCGAATGGCCATCCGGGTAACTACCACTACCGCACGGATACAGCGGAAAATGTCCAACCGCAATTCCTGCGCTTCCAACAGGGTTATTTCAAGAGATACCTGATGCAGGTCATGAGCGGCCGGCCCGGCGCCCCGATCGCATAAGCCAGACGATGCAACATGTGTAACAGAATCATGCCTCTGGATACTACTGCCTAACGAAAGACAGCGTTGCTTATCCTATCTTTCCTAGCTAGTCTGATGCTGGCGGGGGGGGACTGTCTCACAGCACTCGCGGGGGCTGCGGAATGACGAGAATAACTAAGCTGGCTCTCTCGATCGCCGTGCTCACAAGTGTGATGCTTCCAAGCGCGGCTCGCGCGGCGGATATCGAGGGCACGGTCATCATCAAGCGCAGGTTGACCAAGCGGCGGGTTACTGCGCCAGTGGGCGCCTACCAGCGCGGCGTGAACGTGGAACTTCCATCCGGCCCGGGAGGCGACTTTCTGGCTTTCGAGCGTGCGCGCGTGGTCGTCTATCTGGAAGGCGAATTCCCCTCGCATCCAGCCACTGCCACCCTGGAGCAGAAGGACCGCCAGTTTGTGACTGACACGCTGGTCGTCCCAGTCGGTTCCACGGTCTCTTTCCCGAACCGGGACCCGATCTTTCACAACGTCTTTTCGCTTTCCAAGCCTAAGACCTTCGACCTGGGCAACTATCCGAAGGATCATACGCGCACGGTAAGCTTCTCCAAGCCGGGCATCGTTTTTGTAAACTGCCACCTTCACCCGAACATGGCGGCCGCGATCGTAGTTAGTCCCAACCAGTGGAGCGTGAAAGCGGACGCGTCGGGCCACTTTGTGCTTACAGGCGTGCCACCGGGAAACTATACCATCGTAGCGTGGCACAGGGCAGCGGGTTTCTTCCGCCAAAGAGTAAGAGTCGCGCAGGACCAGGCCAGCACCGTGGAATTCACGATTCCGCTGGATGAGAACGGCGACCCGAAAGTCGTAGCGCAGAGGTAGCATGCGATTCGCCACGCGCACTTTTCTGTTTTCATTCGTGCCGTTCGTACTACTCCTACTGGCAAGTTTCTGGGCCATGCAGAAACTGGTGGAGCATACGGTACGGGATAGCCTCCGGTCTTCCCTGCGGCAGACGCATGCGTCGGTGGCGCGCGTGCGTTCGAACAGCGAGCTGCAGAACAGCCGCTTCCTGAAGATACTTGGCGAGAACGCTACTCTCAAGGCAGGCTTGCAATTGCTGCTGGCCGCGCCGAAGAGCCTCGAGGCACGGCGCACGGTCGACGATCAGCTCCGCGAGATCTGCGAGAAACTGAGCTTCGATTTTCTCCTGGTTTCCGACCCGGACGGCAGCCCGCTGGCCGGCGTGATGCGAGTTGGCGAACAGTTAGTCGGCATGGACATCGCGCGCATACGGCCGCCGCAGCGGGGCTTCCTGAGCGTGGGAGAGCGCGCCTACCAGGTGGTTTCCACGCCCATCGATCAGGGCGACGAGAACATCGGCATCCTCTCGGTCGGGGCGCCTTTCGATTTCTCCGAGTTCACCACGCCGGCGGTGCTGACGCGTCACGGCAAGGTCCTGAAGTCGAGCATTCCCGGGATTGCCCCGGAGGAAGTCGAAGCCGCGCTCAAGAATTGTAAAGACCAGGCGGAATGCGAGATGCGGCTACGCGGCGAGACTTATATCTCGCTACCGATGAACAGCATTTACTTCGGAGAGGGTTACGTGCTCCGGAGTCTGCAGAGTATCGACGCCGCTACTGGCCCGGTGCAGGGTATCCTGCGCAACGTTTTCGGGATCGCCGGGTTTGGCGCGCTGCTGGCCACCGCGCTCATCAGCGTTCTGTCGGCGCAGTCCATTGTGCGGCCCATCGCGGGCGTCGTGGCCCACCTGCGGGAGAGCGAGAGAACCGGCCTGCTGCCTGAGTTTAAGGCGGACCCCGCGCGAATTCAGGAGATCCGCGACCTGACCGAGAGCTTCAATCGCGCCGCGAGCGCGATTCGGGAAGCCCGGGAGAGTCTGTACCGCGCGTATGTGGAGTTCGTCGGATCGCTGGCCAGCGCCCTGGATGCGCGGGACCGCTATACCGCCGGCCATAGCCGCCGCGTCAGCGAGCTCTCTTGCGCCATCGCACGGGCGTTGCAGGTGAAGCCCAAGGAGCTGGACGACATACGCATCGGCGCGCTGCTGCACGACATCGGCAAAATCGGCATCGCCGACGAAGTGCTGCAGAAACCCGGCAAGCTGAACAACGAGGAATTTGCGCTGATCCAGCAGCATCCCACCATCGGGCGCAGAATTCTCGAAGGTGTGCATGGGTTCCAGGATTATCTCCCGATCGTGGAACTGCATCACGAGAACTGGAATGGCAGCGGCTACCCTTTGGGTCTGCATTGTGAGGCAACCCCACTAGGCGCGCGCATCGTACATGTCGCGGACGCCTACGACGCCATGACGTCGGACCGGCCCTACCGCCGCGGGATGAGTCACGAGCAAGCCATTCGCACGCTGCAGCAATACGCCGGAACCCAGTTCGATCCCGAGATCGTTCCGGTCTTCGCCAAACTGATGGCCATCGAAGCGAAGCGGATGTCCGCCGATGCCACCCAGGTTCATCTGTTGCCTCGAGTGGTGAATGGCAATCCGGTACCGCCAGTGCCGTGGATCTCCGACGCAAGAGACATATGAGGCGGGCGATCGTTCTCGCGTGTCTGCTGCAGGCCGGCCTCTGGGCGCAAGAGGCTAACTCGGGATTTGAGCTCAGAACCAACATTAGCGAAGGGGCGTTCTACACGCCGCAACTGGAGGCCCCGCCGCGCTCCGGTTCGCCATTTACCGCTGGATTCCGGCTCATGCTGTACCCCACCTGGAAACTGAGCAAGCACTGGACCATATCCGGCGCCATTCAGACGCATTCGCGGCCGTACTTCTTCGAGGAGTTTTCGACGCAAGGGTACGGCGTGGAGACGCAAGTCCTGCAAGCGAATCTGAGCTACTCCCAATTCTGGAACGGCGGCTCGGTGGTAGTCCGCCTGGGACAGTTGTCGACGGCCTTCGGTTCGTTTCTGCTGCACTATGATGACGCCGACAATCCGCTCATCGATATGCCGATGGCCTATGGCTATTACTACAAAGCTGTTTCGACCTTGGGTTTGGCCGGCGCGCAAGCGGACGTCAATCTAGGCAAGTTCGATATGCGCGCGCAGTTCGTGAATTCATCGCCGGCCAATCCTCGCAGCGTCTTCGATCGGGATCAATACGGCAACTGGGCGGGCGGCCTGGGCTACACGATCCGGCAAGGTCTGCGGGTGGGTGCTTCCGCTTATCACGGTCCATATCTGGATCGCCAGTATGCCTACTACTTTCCCGGCGAGGCGCCGCCGCGCGACCTGCCCGCTACGGCCTACGGCTTGGATGTGCAGTGGGGCCGGGGCCCGTTGAACGTATCCGGGGAATGGCAGCGGTTTCAGTTCGACTACCGCGCGATTCCCACGTTCAAGGAACATACCGGCTATGCCGAAGCCCGCTGGGTGCTGCACCCGCGCTGGTACATCGCCACGCGTCTCGGCTACATACGGAGCAATGCCGGCGCCGGCCTCCAGTCCTACGAATTCGTGGGTGGTTTCCGTCCCAACCGCTTTCAACTCGCGAAACTCGGTTACGAGATCCAACAGGGCCCGCAGATTCAAGGTGCTCAGGGAAACACGCTCGAGGTGCAGTTGGTCACTTCGTTCCGGGCGATCTCGATCGCGCGGGATTGAGTAACCGGCCGAATACCTCGAGTGCGTGCGCGGTTGCTGGCCGAGAGCGGCCGATGTGCGTGGTGGGGCAGGCGGTTTCGCCTGCCAAGCCCCGCTGGAGAACAGCCGTGGATTCTGAGCCACACTGGACCGGCACCATCGCGATAGAGGGCGTGATCCGCGGCTACGAAGGCATGCCATGGCATGAGGCATGGGCGGCCCGGCAGGGAAACCCACAGATGCCAGGCCAGGCATTGAGAAAGAATTGGCAGGCGAAAGCGCCTGCCCCACCTCAGTCCCCACAGCAACAACTGCCGCTATGGCTGCAGCGTCAGGGTGGCCGTTCCGGCTGGACCGGCGTAAGTCAACACGAGCGAATGGATGCCCTCGGCCTTGCCGCGGTATTGGAAGAAAATCAGTCCGGCCTGGGGCAGGGCGCGGTCCCCTTCCGGTAGCGCCACCTTTTGAACCTTCTGTTCCATGGCGCGCTGGAGCGGTAATGGCATATGGACCGGTGCGGGTGGGGGATCGCCCGCAGCCTTTCCACCAGTGCTGAAGCTGGATTTCGACTTCTCTTCGGTTGGAACATCCGGCACCCATTCGGGATCTTTGAGGGACTTGAAGGTCATCCCGAAAGGCTGGCTGGGGAAGGGGTTTTTCTTCTCATTGATGCGGAGCGAAAAGTCGTCGACGGAAATCTTGAGGCGCGCCTCAGGCGGGCCGAACAACGCCGTCTCGACCACCACGTAGTCTTCCGTGGTGAAGGTGCCTTCCGGCGTGGGGACGGAGTGTCCCACGAATTCGGCCGCAATCGTCACCTTGCCTGCCGTTGCGTGAGCCTGATAATCGGTTGGAGCCGCTCTTGGCGGGATGCCCTTTGTTTCGTTGACTTGCGCATCCTTCGCGGGCGTGTTTTGCCCCGATGCATACAGACATAGGGCCGCGATCAAGATGGGGGGGGGCCATGCACGGTGAATTCGCATTTCAACTCACAAGCTAACACAGTGCGGCTCTGCCGGAAACACGCTGCACGGATCACCCCAGGCGCCATGCGCGGGACGGGGATCTTTGTGGCCGACTGCAACGCCTTGCTTAACACTGCAAGCGCAAAACACGCGAAATCATGCGAAATTATGCAAGAATTTAGTGAAATTACGCGGCATTATATGTACACGATCTAGCCCAAACAGAATGTGAGCCTTGGCAGTAGGCAGAGATTCGATCCATTAATGGGACCAAATGCAAGACCGTTTGCAGGACTCACAAGCAGACGCCACAATTCCAAAATTTAGCAGATGCGTGCAGGATTTTCTGTGATATTATCTTCTCCACGCTCAGCGAGAGGCGGCTGCGTCGGCGCCTCGGGAAGGACAGATCATGCTGATCGACCGGTATCGAACGAGCGCTCTTGCGCTGGTTTGCCTCGTTGGCCTGACTTGTTGTCACCACGACACACCGCAGCCGGGGCACGTGCAGGACGAAGCCCTTCAGGCGGGCCGGCAAGCGAGTTCGTTCCCGGCTGCCGATGACGATTACTTCCACGACATGGACGACGGCATCAAGCTGACCCCAGATGAAATCAAGGGGCGCAATACATGGATCGTATGGACCGGCGGCAACGATCGTTTCTGGGACAAGATTTCGGTGAACAGCGTGGGGGCGCTGGATTTTCTGAAGACGCTGTCCTCGACCCCCGATCCGAACGCCCACCTGCCGGCCAGCCGCGACAATCGCTGGACGTATCTCGGTCTGGTCAACGAGCCTTGTTTCGTGAAAGCCTCCGGACCGGACCCGAAGCGTTACGGGCTTTGGCTCGACCGGCGCGATCCGGGTTGTCCGCCCGATCCGTTCGAGGACGAACAGAAGTACCCCGGCGTGAAGATTGGCGCGCGCGGGAAGAACATGCCGGTTGGCTCGTACTACGGCTGGGGGACGGGCATCGTCGGGTTGCGGCTGTTTCCGAATCCGGACTTCGACGAAAAGGCGGCTAGCAAGTGGGACGCCCAAAGATACTACACGGATCCGAGCTACTACCAGTCGAAGGACCTGATCAAACCATATCGCGTGGGCATGTCGTGCGCCTTCTGCCACGTAGGGCCGAACCCGCTCAAACCGCCCGCCAACGCCGAGAGCCCCCAGTGGGAGAACCTCAGCTCGAACGTCGGCGCGCAGTACTTCTGGATTGAAAGAATATTCGACTGGGACGCCGACCAGAGCAGTTTCGTCTGGCAGTTATTCCACGCTTCCAAGCCGGGTACGCTGGACACTTCGCTGGTTTCGACGGACAACATCGTCAATCCACGCACGATGAACGCCGTATATTTGCTGCGCCCGCGCCTGGAGCGGGCCCGGTTGTCGGGCAAGGAAACTCTCTCCGGCGGCGGTCTGATCAACAAACAATTCAACGAATTTGTCAAGCCGGACGACCCGCAGCTCGGATGGCTGGACAAGTTTTTCCAATCTCCGGATACGGTGTGGTCCCCGCGCGTGCTCAAAGACGGCTCCGATTCGGTAGGCGGTTTAGGCGCTCTCAACCGGGTTTATCTCAACATAGGCTTGTTCAGCGAGGAGTGGCTGCTGCACTTCAATCCGTTGGTTGGCGGCAAACGCACTACACCCATCGAGATCGCCGTGGCAAGGAAGAATTCCAGTTACTGGCTGGCCACCGAACAGCAGACGGTGGATATGGCGTTGTTCTTCTTGAAGAGCACCGACGCGCACAAGCTGAAGGACGCTCCCGGCAGCGATCCCTACCTGCCGGATGAAAGGAAGCTCCAGCGCGGCAGCGAAGTATTTGCCGAGCGGTGCGCACGCTGCCATTCGAGCAAGCTGCCCGATGTCCCCGCGGACCGCGATCCCGGCTCCTGCTCCGGTCCGAACTACATGGGATGCTGGAGCCGCTACTGGGAATGGACGAAGACCGAAGAATTCAAGACGAAGATGCGCGAGATTGTGCTCCGCGAGGATTTCCTGGATGGCAATTTCCTGGCAAGCGAGTTCCGCGTGCCGGTGACGCTGCTCGAGACCAATGCTTGCAGCCCTCTGGCGACCAACGCCATCCGGGACAACATCTGGGATAATTTCTCCTCGGAAACTTACAAGGACCTTCCTTCGGCCGGGACCATTACTTACTACCACCCGGTCACAGGCGCGCCGAAGACGTATGCGATGCCCGCAGGCGGGCGGGGCTTCACACGCCCCGCTTCGCTGGTCAGCCTGTGGGCGACGGCGCCGTTCCTGCTGAATAACAGCGTCGGGAAATTTGAGGAGCAGCCCTCCGTCGAGGCGCGGATGAGTTCTTTCCAGAATTCCATTACCCAGATGCTGTGGCCCGAAAATCGCGACCACGATACCGTGATTGGCAGCCTGATGCCGCACGCCCAAAACGGACTGCCGCTGCCCAGCGCGATCGCCCGAACCACCCAGAGAAGCTACCTGCGCGTGCCGCGAGGCTACCTTCCCGACGCCCTGCAGGGCCTGGTGGGGCCGCTCGAGAAGGTCTTGCCTTTCCTCCTGCATAACGACGAAATCGAGATCGGGCCGATTCCGAAAGGCACGCCGGTGGGTCTTCTGGCCAACCTGGATCTTCTCGGCGAGGAAACCGACCCCGCGAAAAAGTTGCAGCGCGACGCCCAGGTGCTCGATCTGCTTCTCACCATCAAGCACGATCTGAAGGCGCTGCCGGCCAATGCCACCGACGCAGAGGCCGCCAAGGTATTTACCGATCCGGGCCACGATCTGGTTAACAAGCTGATTGCGCTCAGCAAGTGTCCAGATTACATCGTGAACCGCGGCCATTACTTCGGCACCAGCTACTTCGGCGAGGAGCCCGGCCTGAGCGATGCCGACAAACTGGCGTTGATCGAATTCCTCAAGACGTTTTGAGCGGGGTACCGGAGGAACTGAGCCATGGCCGATTGTGAGTACGTGGTAGTGGGTTCCGGCGCCGGCGGCGGGACGGTAGCGGCCCGTCTGGCTGAAGCCGGAAAGAACGTAGTGTTGCTGGAGGCTGGGGGCGACCCGTTGCAACTCTCCGGCGGCGATGCGATCCATCCGGAAAACCGCCTGCCCGAGGACTACGAGGTGCCCGTTTTCCACGCTATCTCGACGGAGAACGTGGCCATGAAGTGGGACTTTTTCGTGCGCCATTACGCCAACCTGGCGCAACAGCAGCGGGACGACAAGTTTGTCCGCGAACGCGACGGCGTGCTGTATCCGAGGGCTGGAACGCTGGGCGGCTGTACCGCGCATAACGCCCTGATCTTCGTGTACCCGCACAACGCCGATTGGGAGAACATCGCCGCTTTGACGGGCGACAGTTCGTGGAACCCGGACAATATGCGAAAGTATTTCGAGCGTCTGGAGAACTGCCATCACCGGTCCCTCGATCGCGCGTTGGGGGACATCGGTCTGGACCCCTCGCGGCACGGCTGGAAGGGCTGGCTGCAAACCGAGAAGGCCATCCCCGAGTCTGCCCTGGGCGATGGCAGCCTGGTGGCCGCGATCGTCGATTCGGCGAAGGATGCGGCCGAACAAATCGGATACCCCGAAGAGCAGGCGCGCTGGCTGATCGAGGGTGATCTCGATCCGAACGACTGGCGGCTGGTGAAGGAAGACGCCGTCGGTCTGCGCTACCCTCCCCTCACCACGCGCAATCACCAGCGCATGGGCACGCGCGAGCGCGTCCTGGAGGCGCAACAGAAATACGGCCTGCGAGTCGAGATGGACGCGCTGGCCACGCGGGTTCTGTTTGACGGGAGCGGCACGCGCGCGGTGGGCGTCGAGTATCTGAAGGGCGCGCGTCTATATCGCGCCATTTCTCCGCCTGCAGGCCAGCCCGGCGAAGTGGCGCAGATTCTGGCGTCGCGCGAGGTGATCCTGGCCGGCGGAGCCTTCAATACGCCGCAGTTGTTGATGCTTTCCGGCATTGGGCCCGCGGACCAATTGCGCAGCATGGGAATCGGCGTGCGCCGCGATCTGCCCGTGGGACAGAACCTACAGGATCGCTACGAAGTAGGTGTGGTAAACCGCATGAACTTCGACCATTGGGAGGTGCTGGCGGGGGCCCGCTTTGCCAAGGGCGATCCGCAGTACGATCAGTGGGCCGGGGGGAAGGGTGTATACACAACCAATGGAGCGGTGCTTGCGGTGATCAAGCGGTCCATTTCCACCCAGCCGCTTCCGGACCTATTCTGCTTCGCTCTACTCGGCTTGTTCCGCGGATATTTTCCGGGTTATTCGAAGCTCTTCCCGGAGCACTTGAACTATCTGACGTGGGCCATTCTGAAAGCGCACACGGTGAATCAGGGTGGGGAGGTGACGCTGCGTTCGCCCAATCCGCTCGACCCGCCGGACGTCAATTTCCATTACTTTGAGGAGGGCACCGACAAGAAGGGCGCGGACCTCGAAGCGGTCGTGGACGGCATCAAGTTCGTACGCACGGTGACCGCCAGGCTCAAACAACAGAAGTTGATCGCCGAAGAGGAACTTCCTGGCGACCAGGTGCAGTCCGACGACGACCTGCGGCAGTTCGTGCGCGACAACGCATGGGGGCATCATGCCTCGTGCACCTGTCCGATCGGGACGGTGTTGAGCAGCGATTTCAAGGTCCTGGGCACCGAGGGGTTGCGGGTGGTGGACGCCTCGGTATTCCCGAGAATTCCGGGGTTCTTCATCGTCAGCGCCATCTACATGATTGGCGAGAAGGCGGCGGACGCGATTCTGGCGGCGCAGTGACGCGGCTCCACGCCGCGGCCAGATCACTGCCGCATCGGCAAAATCGCTAGCCCGCATTTCTCACGTTTGGCTCGATGACGTGGCGCATGCACTCGTGCGTGCCGTATCGAAGGCTCTTCTCGGCCCCCTGCACGCATGCGGGCAGTCTGTCGGGGGCGGGCGTCGGCACGAGTGCCGACGCCGCACGCAGGAGTGCGTGCGCCAGGCCATGAACACGGATGTCTGTGAGAAATGCGGGCTAGCGGTAGACGGCGCAGCCGCGTGCTTCGAGGCTTTCGATCCACGCGGGCGGCGCCAGCGTATCCACCCATCGCATATCGAGCTTCGCCAGTCGAGGCAGGGCTGCGATGGCCGCCGGCAAGTGCGTCAGCGGGTTGCCGCAGAGATCTATCTGCCGCAGCTCCTGAAGTGACCCGATCGATTCCGGCAGCGTCGTCAGCTTGTTGTTTCGTAGGTGCAGCTCGCGCAAGCGCGTAAGGCGTCCGATGGAATCGGGGAGCGCTGTCAGCCGGTTGCCGGAGGCCCTAAGCTCGATCAGGCTCGCCATACCGCAAATGCATTCGGGCAACCCTTCGAAGGCGTTCTCACCGATGTTCAGGTAGCGCAGCTTCGTCAGCCGCGCGAGCGATGGCGGCAGCGCGGTCAATCGGTTGTCGTTAAGGTACAGAAAATCGGTGAGACCGACGAGGTCGCCCAAGGCATCCGGTACGCACCTCAGCTCGTTGTGTCCCAGGTCGAGCATGCGGAGCCTTTTGAAGCTGCCGATCTGGCCGGATACTTCCGACAGGTTGTTGTCGGCCAAGACCAGGGTTTCCAGCTCGGTTCGCTCCCACACCCACTCCGGGACACAGCCAAGCTGCTGCTTCCACAGGCTCAAATGCGGCAGGGATGGGTCCGGCATGACGCGATAGTAGCGTAAAAGCGAACCTCTTGAATCCCGGCGGCAATTATGCTAATCTCTATAGGGAATAGGGGAATTGTCATGGCGACGATGATCCAAGAGCCGCTCACCATCCGCGAGGACTTCGAGCGCGAGCACGACTTCGTGGTCCGGCAGGAGATTGAGACCTTCCGGCGTAAAGCTAACGCATTCCTGGCCGGCGAGATTCCGGAAGACGAATTTCGGCCGTATCGCCTGAAGCACGGCATCTACGGGCAGCGGCAACCCGGTGTGCAGATGGTGCGCTGCAAAATTCCTGGCGGGCTGCTGACCTCCGGCCAGATGGAGCAGTTCGCGCGGATCAGCGACGCCTTCGCCGCCGGCAAGGGACACATCACCACCCGGCAGAACCTGCAGTATCATTTCGTACCGTTGGCGCGCGTTGCCGATCTCATGCATATGCTGGCCGATGTGGGGCTCACCAATCGAGAGGCCTGTTACAACACGGTGCGCAACGTGACCACTTGTTCTCTGGCGGGATTGAGCCGAAACGAGGTTTTCGATGTGCGGCCCTACGCGCAGAAGATCGCCTACGCGTTCCTCCGCAAGGATCTCACCGGCAATCTGCCGCGCAAGTTCAAGATCGCTTTCGACGGCTGCCGCGATCGGGATTGCATCGCGGGCGCGATCAACGATATCGGCTTGCGCGCCGCGATTCGGGACGGGAAGCGCGGCTTCCGAGTGCTGATCGGCGGCGGCCTGGGCCCGCTGCCGACCGAGGCGCAACTGCTCGACGAGTTTCTGCCCGAGGAGCACCTGCTCAACCGCTGCGAAGCCGTGATCCGCGTTTTCAACAAGTACGGCAACCGCGAGAACCGCAACAAGGCGCGCATGAAATTCATCATGCGCGAGCGCGGCATCGCCTGGCTGCGGGAGCAGATCGAGCGGGAGTACGCCGATATTCTGGAGAATGGCGGCATCGCGTGGCCCGAGTTCGTGCCGGAGGGATTCGGCGCTTACCAATCGCGGCCGCAGCCTCTGGGCCAGGGCGCGCTGCTGCCGGTCGTGCACACGAATGGCACAGGCGATCCGCAATACGACCAGTGGATCGAAACCAACCTTATTCAACAGAAGCAGGCCGGATACGCGACGGTCGTCGTGCGGGTGGATCAGGGCAACCTCACCAGCGCGCAGATGCGCGGGTTGGCGCGGCTGGCCGCGGATGCCGGCGACGGCTTGCTGCGCGTCTCGATTGACCAGAACATCCTGCTGGGATTTATCCCGCTTGGCAGGCTGCGCGGGTTGCATGCGGCTTTGCGCGGACTGGGACTGGGCGAGGCGGGCGCGCGGGAGATCGGGGACGTCACCACCTGCCCCGGCGCGTACTCCTGCAACCTGGCGCTGACGAAATCTATGAATCTCGGCGCGGCGCTGCAGGAAGTCGTGCGGGACTACGACGATCCGCTGGTGCGCAAGCTGTCAATCAAAGTGAGCGGCTGCCCGAATTCCTGCGGCCATCACTGGATCGGGGATTTCGGATTCTACGGTAACGCGCGCAAGATCGATGGCCAGGAGGTGCCGTACTACCAGATGCTGCTGGGCGGCGGCTTCGACGAGGAAGGGATTATGCGCTTCGGCCTGGCGGTGCAGAGCATCCCGGCGCGTTTGGCGCCTGAGGCCGTCTCCCGCGTGCTGGATCACTACATGTCCCACCGCGCGCCTGGCGAGACATTCCGGCAGTACGTGATGCGCCACAAGGTGGAGACTTTCCGCCAGTTCACCAACGATCTTGCGAAGCCTGCGGAGTTGTATCCGGAGATCTATCAGGATTGGGGCGACGAGGCGGCGTTCTCGCTGCAGCTTGGCCGCGGGGAGTGCGCGGCTTAGGCGAGCGTTGCTCGCCGGGGGCGGGGGTCAGGGGTCGGAGTTTTGTTTTTTTGGGGGGCGCTGCGCTTGCCCGACGAGCGGACGATACCACGAGGGGGCAACGCGCCAAGCGACCGCACCTGTTCCACCCCGCTGAGGTGAGTCTGAGGGAGCAGTCCGCGTGTTACCTTTCGGTTGATGGCCAAAGTCGAAAGGGTCCTGCTCAGCGTCACCGATAAAGCTGGCATCGCCGAATTTGCCCGCAACTTGCGGGAACTCGGCGCGGAGCTGATTTCCACGGGCGGCACCGCGCGGCTGCTGCGCGAATCCGGCGTTCCAGTGACCGATGTTTCGGAAGTGACCGGCTTTCCCGAAATGCTGGATGGCCGGGTGAAGACGATGCACCCCGGCGTGACCGGCGCCATTCTGGCGATGCGCGGAAAGCCCGAACACATGCAGGCTTTAGCGGCGCACGGAATCAAGCCCATCGATATGGTGGTGGTGAATCTCTACGCGTTTGAGGAAGTCGCGGCTAAAGCGGATGCGCGGCTAGAGGAGTTGATCGAGAACATCGATATCGGCGGGCCCACCATGATCCGCTCGGCGGCCAAGAATTACCAGGACGTGGCAGTGGTTGTTTCACCCGCGGATTATGCCGGCATCGTCGCGGAGATGCGGGCGCATGGGGGCGCGCTTTCCGTGGAGACCAAATGGCGGCTGGCGCGCAAAGCCTTTCGCACTACTGCGGACTACGATCGCGCGATCAGCGCCCGTCTCGCGCAAGTGGATGATGCCGGGCCGCTGCCCGCTTTGCTCGATTTGCGCGCCGCCAAGATCATGGACCTGCGCTACGGCGAGAACCCGCACCAGTCGGCGGCGCTGTATGGCGCACCCGGCGCAGGGATTGCAGGCGCCACGCAGCTTCAAGGGAAGGAACTCTCGTACAACAACCTGGTGGATCTGGATGCCGCCTGGCAACTGGTGAATGAATTCGATTCCAGCGCCACGGCAATCATCAAGCATACTAATCCGTGCGGCTGCGCCGAGCAGGGCACGCTGGCGGAGAGCTATCGGCAGGCCTTCGCATGCGATCCGGTATCGGCGTACGGCGGCGTGGTCGGATTCAATCGCGCGGTGGATGAAGAGACGGCGCGGGAATGCGCCAAGACGTTTCTGGAGGCCATCGCCGCGCCGGATTACGCACCAGAGGCGCTGGCCGTGCTGGGGGCCAAGAAGAACCTGCGGCTGATGAAAGTGACCGCGGGCGGCGATGCCCTGGTGGTGAAGTCGATCTCCGGCGGCTACCTGGCGCAGACGCCCGACGCCGTGCGGCTGGATCGCGCCTCAGTCGCGGTGAAGACCCGGCGCGCGCCGAGCGACGCGGAATGGATCGCGCTCGAATTCGCGTGGAAAGTGGCCAAGCACGTGAAGTCGAACGCCATCGTGTTCGCGCGGGCCGGGCAGACGGTGGGCGTGGGAGCCGGACAGATGAGCCGCGTGGACTCGGTGAAGATCGCTGCGATGAAAGCCGTGCTGCCGCTGGCCGGCACAGTGGTGGGCTCGGACGCCTTCTTTCCATTTGCCGATGGAGTGGAAGAGGCGGCGAGGAATGGCGCGACCGCGGTGATCCAGCCGGGCGGATCGATGCGCGACGCGGAGGTGATAGAGGCCGCCGACAGGCTGGGACTGGCGATGGTGTTCACGGGGGTGCGGCACTTCCGGCATTAGGCGCCTGGCGGCGCCAACGTCGACTGAAAGCGTCGATGTTGGGACGCGGCGACACGGCGAGCAGGGACACGGGGACTCGGGGACACACGGCCCGACACGGTGACACATGGAGGCGCGGCGACGCGGCTAGGTGACATCAACCCAAGAGCCCGGTGATCGCCACCACCACTCCCGCCACGCCGGCGATGACGCCGATCACGGGAAACAGCATGCGACGCGCGATGAAATACATGGAAGTCAGCACCAGACCGATTTCCAGCAAGCCTTCGCCGAAGTCGTAGCGCAGCGCGCGGCGCTCGGCGGCTTCGGACTCCTGGCTCCTATGTTCGGCCGTCTCCTGTATCTCCTTGGCTTGGGCCGCATACTTCTCCTTCTCGGCCTTATATTGATCGAGGCTTTCCGCCAAGCCCGGTTTGTCTGCCGCCACCAGCTTGGTCAGACGCTCGCCGAGTTCCAGGTTGTGAAACTTGATGCGGCTAGCCTGGTAGTGCGCCCACTCGTCGTTGGATTCCGACTTCTTAATGATGGCCTCGGTGTGCGTGCGATGCGAGGCGATAGTGACGACCGCCAGGCACACTGCCAACACCGCTGCCAGGATGCCGACGCGCTGGCCAATGGGGTCGTGTTCCGCCCCTTCGTGATGAATCTCAAGTTCCGCCATATGGGTTGTCCTCGGCTAGCTCTTGACCGCTCCCTGACGGTCGCGGCTCTGAATCTGTAACAGTAGCACTAGTTGGCTGGCACGGCATCCTCGGCCAGCAGTTCTCCCTTCTCGAGATGGCGCACCTTGCTGGCGAACCGCGCTGCGTGCGGGTCGTGGGTGACCATCACGACGGTCTTCCCGTACTCCTTATTGAGTTTCGAAACGATGGTGAGCACGTCATCGGCGGAACCGGCGTCCAGGTTGCCGGTAGGCTCATCCGCCAGGATCAGGGCGGGATCGGTAACGATGGCGCGGGCGATGGCCACACGCTGCTCCTGTCCGCCGGAAAGCTGCCGCGGGTAGTGGCCCAGGCGGTCGCCGAGGCCCACCAACTTCAACGCCGTGGTGGCGTGGTCGAGCCGCTCCTGCTTCTTCAGGTTGGTGAGCTTGAGCGGCAGTTCCACGTTTTCGAGAGCGGTGAGCACCGGGATCAAGTTGAACTGCTGAAAGATGAAACCGACGTGTTCGTTGCGCCAGTGGGCGATCTGGCGGTCGCTCAACTCGCGCAGGTTGTGACCTAGGACGCGGATATCGCCACTGGTGGCTTTATCCATCGCCGCGATGAGGTGCAGCAGCGTGGACTTGCCCGAGCCGGAGGGGCCCATTAATGCTACGAATTCGCCTTTGTCGATCTGGATGTTGATGTCTTTGAGAGCCACCACATGGAACTCGTCGCGGATGAACTCTTTGGTCAGATTGCGCGTTTCGATAATGGTTTCGCTCATAGGATTGGTGGTTGGCAGGCGAAAGCGCCTGCCCCACATTCATGTTTTTTGGCGCACCCGGTCGCCGTCTTTCAGTGTAGCGGGCGGATTGACGATGAGATCTTCGCCGCCGATGAGGCCCTGTTCGATGCGCACTCCCTGGCTATTGGTGGGGCCTGGCTTAATGGGGCGGATTACGGCCCGGCCATCGAGCACCACGAAAACCTTGTTATCGCGAATAGCGGAAGCCGGCGCCACCACGATCGGCTGCGCGGGAGTGGCGGCGGTGTTTTTCTCGTCGGAGAGGAACGCTACGCTGGCGTTCATTTCGGGCCGAAGATAATCGTCCGGGAGGGTGATCTTCACTTTTACCTGCACGGTAGCTTTTTGGCGGTTGGCCTCGGGCGAGACCTCGCGTATGAAGCCGTCGTACTTGCGGTCGGGGAAGGCATCGGTGATGACGATGCCCTTCTGGGCCATGTGCAGCTTGGCGAAATCATTCTGGCTGATGTCCAGCTCGACCTCCAGGTCGTTGAGGTCGGCCAACGAGACCACGTAGCCCTTGGCGCCGCGATCGCCGACGAAGCTGGTGGTCACGAATTCACCGATCTCGACGGCACGTTCCAGGATCGTGCCAGTAACCGGAGAGCGTATGATCGTGTTGGCGAGGTTGGTTTCCGCGTAGGCCACCGTCCCGCGGGCCTGTTCGACCTGGCCGCGCATGGCATCGATCTCTTCCTGGCGGGGACCGATGCGGACCAGGTCGTAGGCCTTCTGCAGCGAATTCATCTTGGCGACGGCGGAGTCGTAGCGGGCTTGCGCGTCATCCAGGTTCTGCTGGGACATCACCGCCTGCGACGCCAGCTTGCGGGTGCGCTCCAGGCTCACGCGCGCGTTTTCCAGGTCGGCCTTGGAGGAGTTCAAATTGGCCAGCGCCTGAGCGATTTCTTCCGGCCGCGAGCCGTGCAGCAGCTCGGCCAGATGGGCCTCCAGGTTAGCGAGGTTTCCTTTGGCCTGATCGAGCTGGGCGCGGTATTCGTCGTCTTCCAGGCGTACGAGCACCTGGCCTTCCTTCACTTTGTCGGCCTTGTCCACGCCGATCCACTTGACCTTGCCGATGACCTTGGCGGCCAGCTCGATTTTGTGGGCGGCCACGATGTAACCGGTGGCGTTCAGCACGGTGCCCTCGGCGGCGTGGCCGGAGCTGAGCGCTTTCACGCGCTGTACTTCGACTTCGGTGGCGGCGTTCAGGCGGCTATACGCGAAACGGCCCGCGCCCAGGAGGACGAAGAGCAGCACGCCGCCGATGATCCAGCGCGTGGCCCATTTCGAAGGCTCGCCGGAGCGTTTTTTTCCGCGGTCGATTTGGAGAGATTTTAGTTCCGCGTCCATAAGAACCAGTGGCTGGTGGTCGGTGGCTGGTGGCTGGTGGTGGTGTTGTACATCCTACACCTCACGGAGGGCTACCAGGATCTCCTTTCTCGCGGCCATGCGGGCGGGGAACAGTCCTCCTACCGCTCCCAGGATAGTTGCGAACAGGATGCCAGCCAGCATGATCTGGGGCGTGACGCGGAAGGCGAAGGCCAGTTCGCTGAACGTAGTGCTGCCGATGCCGGTGGCCTTTCCATTCAACGCAAAAAAAGCCAGCAGGCAGCCCAGGACTCCGCCCAGGCCCGCCAGCAGCACGGATTCGAGGAAAAAGCTGAATAGAATGCTGCCGCGCGAGAAGCCCAGCACGCGCAAGGTGCCGATCTCGCGGGCGCGGCGCGCCACGGCGGCGTACATGGTATTCATGGCGGCAAAGCTGCTCCCGATGGCCATAATGATGGATACGAAAACTCCGAGAAATTCGATCGGCCGCGCCGAAACCGTTTGCAGCGCGTAGTACTCCTTCTCGGAGACGGCGTTCATATTCAGGCGTTGATCGTCATTGATGCTCTTCACCAGCGCGGCGGCCGTCACGGTGTCGGTGGCGCGCACCAGGGCCGAGCTGAGCACGTCTTCGCGCTGCAGGTCGGAGCTGACCTGGTTGAGGTCCGCGAAGATCTCGCTATTTTGGGCGGTCTGACCGGCGTCCATGACGCCCACCACGTCCCAGTCGCCGCGGCCGAAAGTGAGCCGCTTGCCGAGCGCGGCGCCAGGATAACGCTGGGCGATGGACTTGCCGACCACCACCTGGCGCTTGCCCGTCTCAAACCATCGGCCGGCGGAGATCTTGAGCCCGGGGCGCATTTCAACGCCGATAGGCGAGAGGCCGCGCAGCGTCACGTTGTTGCCGTCCGGCGCATCCAGACTGGGCAGGTTGATCACCGTCACGACTTCGAGCGATGCCATGGGATCGCCATTCCGGGCGCGGGCGATGCCCACTTTGAATTTCAAATCCTGAAACTGCGTGCGCGTGAAGTTGGACACCAGTTCCGACTCGGAGCCTTTGCGCATGACCACGATCTGAAGCGGATCGCCGCTGGCGGAAAGGGTGGCGCGGAGACCGGCCAGCAGGGCCATCATGGCCAACAGAACAGCCACTGTCAGGGCGATGCCCAGGGCGGTCATCAGCGTCGTGGTCTTGCGTACCACCAGATTGCGGAGATTGTAAGTGACAGGGATAGCCATGGGCGATTGTCAATCCGTGCTGCGCAGCGCCTCCACGATGGTGGTGCGGGAAGCGTTCCAGGCGGGGATGAAGGAACTGATGAGGCCGATGCCCAGGGCTACCAGGATGCACGCCGACGCTACGGACGGGTCGAATCGCTGGATCGGAGGGAGGAACATGCCGGCGGGGCTCTTCTTGACGCCGCCGGTCAGGAAAGTCGAGAGCAGGAATCCTATGGCTCCGCCCGCGATCGAGATGGCGCAGGCTTCGCCGAGAATGATAAACAGGATATTCCCGCCGGTGAAACCCAGGGTTTTCAGCACACCCACTTCGCGGACGCGCTCGCGCACCGACATCGCCATGGTGTTGCCGGAAACCAGGAGGATGGTGAACATCACCGCGGCGCAGATACTAATGAGAAACAACTTCACGTTGCCCAGCATGCCGACGAAGCTGCGCAAGAAGGCCTGTTCGGTCTCGGTGCGGGTTTCGACCGGAGAGTTGCGGAATCCGTCGTCGATGGCATTGGCCACGCGCGGGACCACGCCGGCGTCGTCGCACAGAATGTCGAAGGTGCCCACCTCACCCTTGCGGCTTTCCGACAAGCCTTCCCGCACGTAAGCCCAGTTGAAGTAGAGCATTTCACTTTGGCGCGGGCTGTCGAAGATGCCCCGCACCGTGAGTTCGAGCGTGCCGGGATAGATGTCGCCGATCAACGTGATGCGATCGCCCAGATGGAAATTGAACTTGTTGGCGAGATCGCGGCCGATGACGGTGCCGGTGCGGTCGCGGATGAAAGCCTGTTTTTGGTCTTCCGGAATTTTCAGCTCGCCATAGATGGTGAAGAGCTTATCGGGTGGATCGACGCCGAACCGGGCGAAGAAATTCTTGGGATCGCGGGCGTCCTTATATACGCCGTTGAACCACTGGGAACTCATGATTTCCTTGACGCCGGGCACCTGGCGGATGCGATCGCGGTAAAAAAGCGGGATGGGGACGGTCAGCGAGATGCGGTTGCGGGTGACCACGCGCATGGCCTGGTCGGGCGTGGCGTCGCTTAGGTACAGGGCGTGATAGACGGCGATGAGCACGCCCAGCAGGCACATAGAAACCCCGATACTGACGATGGTGAGCGTCGTGCGGCGGCGGTTGCGCCAGCAGTTTTTGACGATCAGCGGTAAGTATCGGAACATAGGGGATCTCCCTATTCTAAGCTAATAGGGGCATGCACGACAGCTACATGCGGCAGGCTTTGGCGCTGGCTCGCGAGGCGGAGGCGGCCGGCGAAGTGCCGGTGGGTGCGGTGGTGGTGGTGGACGGCATGGTGGCGGGGCGCGGGCGGAATTCGCCGGTGGCGTCGCACGATCCCACGGCGCACGCGGAGATGCTGGCGCTGCGCGAGGCGGCGGCGGCGATCGGGAACTACCGGCTGGAGGAGGCTACGGTGTACGTGACACTGGAGCCTTGCGCGATGTGCGCGGGCGCGCTGGTGGCGGCGCGGGTGAAGCGACTGGTGTTCGGCACGCGCGACTTGCGCTTCGGCGGCGTGCGCAGCAAGTTTCGCATCGCGGATTCGGAGCTGCTGAATCATCGCGTGGAGATCGTGGAAGGAGTACTGGCGGTGGAGTGCGTGGAGTTGCTGCGGGGGTTCTTTGAGAAGCGCCGATAGGCGGCCTTTGGCCGCCGTTTCTGGTGGTTGGTGGCTGGTGGCTGGTGGTTTTGTTTATTCTGAACGATCGAAGCCCATGTGGTTGGATCTAAAGATGGGGGACTGGGGGCTGGGGACTTGGGGCCGGCGTTGGGGGCTCGGCTCGCTTCGCTCGCCGGGGTCGGGGGTCAGGTGTGTGTTTTTTTTTGGCTGGTACGGAGACAGTGATCGCTTGTCCGTTGTGACTGGCGGTCCGGTTGTCAAAGAGCGGGTGGGCGGAATGCTAACGGGTGTCGGGGGTGATGGGCGAACCGAAGGCCGGGTGGGACTCGGTGGTCGCCGACATCGCGTAATCGGGATGCGGGGCCGCGTGTTCGGCCTGTACGGCTTTCGCAGTTTGGGCTTGCTGCCGCTGGCGGGCCTGGCGCTCCTTTTGGGCCAGCTTCAATTGGTGCAAGGCGGAGGTGAAGGATCGCTCCAGGCGCACGCGATATGTGGAAGCGTAGTTCAGCAGGACGAACTTTTCTTTAAGCTCGATGCCGGCTTCGAAGATTTGGCTTTCGCCTCTGGCAATGCGCGCGAGCAACCATTGGTCGGTGGCCATCTGTTCCAGATGCAGCCGCTCGGTCCGGGTCTGGGGCTGCCATTCGGCTGAGAGTTCGTCCCAGAGTTGCTTGTATTCCTCGGGGTCTTCGCCAGGGATGAGAGTGCTGCGGGCGCGCAGGCCGTAAGTGAGGGCGTTGAGGCGTACGGCGGCCTTGCCCTCGGGAGTGATCGGACCAGTAGAGTGCTGAGCATTCTGCCGGTTTGCTTCTTGCTGCTTTTGCGAAATTATCATGTGAGATTTTCCTGGGTATGGGGAGTACGCACCCTTACCCGATTCGATGCTACAAGGCGGGTGCTGAAAAACGGACGTAGCTGGGAGGGCAGTGGAGCGGTAAGTCTTTTGGTTGATGTGGCGTGGCGTTATTTTCGAAAGTTGTGACCGCTGCGTGCGCGCTTCGTTTAAAGCTGTGGACTATAATCCGGGAGAGCGCGCTAGGAGCGAAACCATGATCGGTCCTGGACAAGGGCGGCTGGTCCGCGAGCCGCCGACGCTGCGCCATATTTGGCAGAGCGCCGCAGTGAGCGATCCTGGCATGCTCGCCGCCCTGGCACTGGCCCTGGTTCTCCTGCACACGCTTACCAACGGTCAGTACGGATTTCACCGTGACGAACTGGCGACGCTGGACGACGCGCGCCACTTGGCCTGGGGCTACGTGGCGTATCCGCCGCTGACGCCGTTCATCGGCCGCGCGGCGCTAGAACTGTTTGGAACATCGCTGAGAGGCTTCCGCTTCTTTTCTGCGGCGGCACAAGGCATCGTGCTGATCATCGCCGGCCTAGCTGCGCGTGAACTCGGCGGCAAGCGCCAAGCTCAACTGCTGGCGGCCTTGGCGGTAGGCATCGGCGGACACTCGCTGTTTAACGGGACGTACTTACAGTACACATCATTCGATTATCTCTGGTGGGTGCTGGTGGCTTACCTTGTGATCCGCCTCCTCAAATCGAATGACGCGCGATGGTGGCTCGCAATTGGAGCGGCGGCCGGCGCGGGCATGCTGACCAAATATACGATGGCCTTTCTGGTCGCGGGGGTTGTGGCGGGCGTACTTCTGACGCCCACCCGGCGATACCTCAGGGGCCCATGGTTCTGGTGTGGGGCGGCCGTTGCGGTGCTGATCTGGCTACCCAATCTGGTGTGGCAGATTCAGCATCATTTCGTTTCTCTGGAGTTTCTGAAGAGTATTCATGCGCGTGACGTTGGGCTGGGCCGCGCAAATGGCTTCCTGCTGGCGCAGTTCTGGAAGTGCGCGAATCCCGTCACTGTCCCTTTATGGTGCGCTGGGCTTTGGTACGTGTTCGCGGCGCCGGCCGGCAAGCGCTATCGCATGTTGGGTTGGATGTATGTGGCGCCCCTGCTGGCCTTGCTCGCCGCCGCGGGCCGCGACTATTACCTGGCGCCGGCATATCCCATGCTGCTGGCGGCTGGAGCGGTTTGGGGCGAGCAGTGGCTGAGTTCACTCAGCGCGCGAAGTGCGCTGACGGTTCGGCTGATCGCGTGGTGGACCATGACGACCGCGGGCCTGGCTGCTGCCGCAGTTACCCTCCCGCTGGCGCCGGCCGGCTCGGCCTGGTGGCGTGTGGCGGATGCGATGAATGGCAACTTCAATTATGAGTTCGGCTATCCGGACATGGTCGAAACCGTGGCGCAGATTCGCGATCGACTGCCTGTCCAGCAACGCGCCACGCTGGGCATTCTGGCGCGCGATGTAGGCGAGGCGGGCGCCGTCAATCTCTATGGCCCGGCTTATGGCCTGCCTTCGGCGATCAGCGGGATGAATTCTAATTGGCTGCGCGGGTACGGCGATCCGCCGCCCGAGACGGTCATTGTGGCCGGCATGGATCGCGATTTCCTGGATCAGAGCTTTGGGTCGTGTGAACTGGTGGGCCAGCTTACGAACCGATATGGCATCGTGAACGGCGCAATCGGTCATGACGAAGTCTATCTGTGCCGGCGGCTCCGCCAACCGTGGCCTGACTTCTGGAAGCGCATTCGTTCCTTTGGGTGAGAAACGGGTGGTCTACGCGGGGCGGTCAACGTTTCAGACGGTATGGATGTGCGCATACCGCGGGCACCATAGTCGGGCTGTTGGGACACTTGCCACTGCACCTTGCGGAGTAACAATCGGCTGCAGTTTGCCAACCGCCAACCTGACCCACACCTGGCAGTCCGTGGCATAAGTCGCCGTGATCGCGGTTGGCAGGCGAAAGCACCTGCCCCACACATGGGGCTCCTTGAGTGGCGACGCGTACAGGTGCGACAATCCACTTAGCAATGTCTAAATACCTTTTTACATTCGTTTCGTTGGCCGTCTGCCTCTTCGCGGCACCGCCCAAGCTGCGTCTGGGCGGCGATGTCCAGCCCACGCGATACCGGCTGGACCTGACCTTGATTCCCCAACAGGACACCTTCACGGGCAACATTGAAATCGACCTGGAGGTTCGCAAGCCTACCGAGGTCGTCTGGCTCAACGCCCGGAACCTGACGATCGACGGGGCGAAGTTCGTGACCGGCGGCCGCGCCTCGGAAGCCAAGGTGGAGCTTGGCGGGAAGGAGTTCGCCGGATTCGAGCTGCCATCGGCTCTGCCACCAGGACCGGCCAAGCTGCAGATCGTCTATCACGGCGAATTCAAGAAGAACAGCAGCGATGGCTTGTTCAAGGTGCAGGAAGGCGGCGACTGGTACATATTCTCGCAGTTCGAATCGATCGACGCGCGCGAGGCGTTTCCCTGCTTCGACGAGCCCAGCTTCAAAACCCCGTGGCAGCTTACCGTGCATGTGAACAAGCCGGACGCCGCGGTTTCCAACACGCCGATCGTCTCGGAGAGCGATGAGCCGGACGGCCGCAAGAAAGTAGTCTTCGCGGAGACCAAGCCGCTGCCCAGCTATCTGATCGCCGTGTGCGTCGGGCCGTTTGACTTCGTGGACGCGGGGAAGGCCGGAAAGAACCACACGCCTCTGCGCATGATTACGCCAAGAGGCAAGGCAGTGCAGGCCAAGTACGCGGCTGAAGTTACGGGACAGATTCTCGAGGAACTCGAAAACTACTTCGACGTTCCGTATCCTTACGAAAAGCTGGACGTCCTGGCCGTTCCGATGTTTGGCGGGGCCATGGAGAATGCCGGGTTGATCACTTACGTGCAGACGCTGATGCTCCGCGATCCCGCACAGGATGGCATCGAACGCCAGCGCAGTTACGCTTCGGTAGCGGCGCACGAGATGGCGCACCAGTGGTTCGGCGACCTGGTGACCACGGCCTGGTGGAACGACATCTGGCTCAACGAATCATTCGCTTCCTGGATGGCCTCGAAGGTAATCGATCACTGGAAGCCGGAGTGGAAGACCAAGATCGACGAGCAGAATTCGCGCATAGGCGCGATGGGCCAGGACAGCCTGGTATCGGCGCGGCAGATCCGGCAGCCGATCGAAAGCAACGACGATATCGCCAATGCGTTTGACGCCGGCATCACCTACGCCAAGGGTGAGGCAGTCATCGGCATGTTCGAGAGCTGGATGGGCGAGGATGCGTTCCGCCGCGGCGTGCAGCGGTACATTCGACAGTACTCCTGGCGCAACGCGACGGCGGGGGACTTTCTGGATGCCCTCGGGTCGGCCGGGAACCAGGCGGTGGGGCGCGCGTTCTCTACTTTTCTCGATCAGCCGGGCGTGCCGCTGGTGTCTGTAAAACTTAACTGCGGCACGCCGGGCGGCGCGACGCTACACCTCAGCCAGAAGCGCGCGCTGCCGCTGGGGTCGCCCGGCGCGACGCAGCAGACCTGGCAGATTCCGGTCTGCGTGCGCTACGGCGAAGGCGACGCGACGCATCGCGAGTGCACGCTGCTGACCCAGACCTCCCAGGAGTGGAAACTCGCGGAGTCCACGAGTTGCCCGGAGTTTGTGTTGGCGAACGCCGACGGGCACGGCTATTACCGGACGCTCTATGAAGGCGATCTGCTCGGCAAGTTGCTGGCGGATGGAGGCCGGCGGCTCTCGGCGGTGGAACGCGTCGCGGCGCTGGGAGACGTGGACGCCCTCACGACGATGGGTGAAATGAAGGCTGGCGATTCGTTGGCGCTGGTGCCGATCTTTGCCCGCGATCCCGTGCGCCAGGTGGTGGGCTCCGTGATCGGCATTGCCGGCGGAGTGCGTGTCGACCTGGTTCCGAACGAACTGCTTCCCAACTACCGGCGATTCCTGGAAAAAACCTTCGGTGCGCGGGCGCGTCAACTGGGCTGGCAAGCGAAACCCGGAGAAGACGCCGAAACGCGGCTGCTGCGCTCGTCAATCCTGCCGTTGACGGCGAGCTGGGGCGAAGATGGCTCGCTCGCCACCGAGGCCCGCCAACTTGCCGAAAAGTGGCTGGGGGACCGGAACGCCGTAGATCCGGATATGATTGGGGCAGTGCTGGGGGTCGCGGCGCGCAACGGGGACGAGGCCTTCTTCAAGGAGTTGCTGGCAGCCTTGCCCGGCACGCAGGACCGGCAGCAGCGGGATCTCATCTTCAGCGCATTGGGCTCGTTCCGCGATCCCCAGATTGTGCGCGAATCCATGGAACTGGCGCTCAAACCCGAGTTCGATCCGCGGGAGTCTTTGTCTCTGCTGTTTGGGCCGTTGTCCTCGGAGGAGACCCGCACACTGCCGTTCGAGTTCGTCGAGAAGAATTATGACGCGATCGTCGCCAGGATTTCGTCCGGCTCGACTTTCGGTACCGGAGAGTACCTGCCATTTGTGGGGGGCGCGTTATGCGACGAGAAATCGCGCGAAGAAGTGGCGCGGTTCTTCGAGCCGAAGGTGGACCGGTTCCCCGGGACTAGGCGCAACCTCGCGCAGGTGCTGGAGAGCATCCGGATTTGCGTTGCTTATAAGGCGGCGCAACAGGAGAGTGTCGCGGCGTTCCTGCGGAAGTATTAGGGGCTCAGGCCGCCGACCAGATCGGTAGACACGTTCGGAATTGCGTTGACGTAATAGAAGACCGCTTGCTGACGCGCGCGGCTCTGATCCGTGAGTTCTAGCGGGTACCCATGCGCGCGCTCAGCACGATTTCATGTTTCGACTGAGCCAGCAGGAGCTTGAAGCGCCCTACGCGTCGTGTGGGTGTTCATCCAACTGCGCGGGGTGCTCCTCCCCAGCCGTACGGAGTTGGCGCGCGAGGTCGAAAGGTTCAAGCCGAGCGGAAGGACAGCGGCAGCGCAACGGGGAGTCGCGCTCGGACGAGGGCGTCCGCCCCACTTTGTTACAAAATGATTTCGCGCTGCCACAATTCCCGGCGATAATGAGTAGTTGGTCGGTGTAGGCTTGATTTGAGGCTCCGGGGGAGGCAGACTATGGCCGGGGACCCTACTGTTAGCCGAAACAACGCGGTCCGCGAAGACCCGCTGGGTTACCTTCCGCGGAAGGACTTGGTCCAGTACCGGCGCGGCCAGGTTATCTTCGACCAGAATCAACCGTGCGATGGCCTGTACCTGGTGGTTCACGGCAGGGTAAAAGTATCGGCCGCGGATGCCGGCTTGCTCACCGTAATCGGCATCTACACGGCTGACGACTTCTTCGGGGAAAGCGGGTTGCTGGGCCTCACCCGGCGAGGGCAGACGGCGGCGGCACTGGAGAGCGCCGCGCTCATGTGGTGGACCACCGCGGAAGTGGAATCGGCGATTGATCGGGAGCCCAGGCTGGGCATGGCGCTCACGCAGACGATGGTCGCGCGCTGCCTGGATTTCCAAGAGCGGCTGCAAAGCTTCGCCTTGGAAAAGACTACCGAGCGGGTGGCGCGCAGCCTGTTGCGTTTTGCGGATCGCTTGGGCGTGCGGCAGAACGACGGCTCCTTGCGCATCCCGCCGCTCACGCACCAAGTGCTCTCGGAGTACGTAGGCACGTCTCGGGAGATCGTCACGTTTCAGATGAACCATCTGCGCCAGCTTGGTTGTCTGACCTACTCGCGGAAGGGAATACAGATCCGCACAGACGCTCTCCGCGAGTACTTGGGGCGGGAAGGGCAGTAGGCGAGCGGGGCTCGCCAACATCGACAAACGGCGTCGATGTTACGAGCGGGCGAGGGGGCGACACGGCGAGCGGACACACGGGGACACGGAGACACGGGGACGCGGGGCAGACGTTCAGCCTGACGTGTATTATTAGGAGATGAGCAGCGTCCCAGACCCCACGCCTGGTTTGTCCGCCGACGCGGTTATCGATCTGGAGCGCCAGTACGTGCTTCAGAACTATAGCCGCTATCCGCTGGTGCTGCATCGCGGAAAGGGCTGCCACGTCTACGACTCGCAGGGCACCCGGTACCTCGATTTCATTGCGGGTATCGGCGTAAATGCGCTGGGCCATGCGCATCCGCGGATCGTGAAGGTCATCCGGGAGCAGGCCGCTCTGCTCATCCACTCGTCGAATCTTTACTATCACCAATTTCAGGGACCGCTGGCCCAGAAACTGGCCGAGGCGAGCGGGCTCCAGCGATCCTTCTTTACGAACAGCGGAACCGAGGCGATGGAAGGCGCCCTCAAGATGATCCGGTCGCACGGCAATAAAGCCCCAGCCGGGTCCGCCGCGGGCAAGCACGAGATCATCTCGCTCGAGAATTCGTTTCACGGCCGCACGCTGGGCGCGCTTTCCATCACGGGTCAATCCAAATACCGCACGGATTTCGAGCCGCTGCTGCCCGGCGTGAAGTACGTTCCGGCAAATGACATCAAAGCTTTGGAGGAGGCCTTCAGCGAGGCCACCGCCGGCATGGTGCTGGAACTGATCCAGGGGGAAGGCGGCATTGTCCCCATCACGCCTGAATACGCGCGGAAGGCGCGCGAGCTGTCGGACCGGTTCGACGCGCTGCTGGTGTTCGATGAGATACAGTGCGGCGTCGGACGGCCGGGGACCTATTTTGCCTATCAGCGCACCAAGCCGGAGGTGCTGCCGGATATCCTGGTGGCGGCCAAACCGATAGCTTGCGGCCTGCCGCTGGGGGCGATCGTCGCGAACGAGAAAGCGGCGGCCACGATCGGGCCTGGTATGCACGGCAGCACGTTCGGAGGCAGCGCGCTGGCCTGCCGCGTGGCACTGGAATTCTTCGACATCCTGGAGGGCTTGCTGCCTGACATCCAGCGGGTGGGCGGGTATCTGCACCTGATGCTGAACGAACTGGCGCGGAAGCATACCTTCATCAAAGAGGTGCGCGGCTTCGGATTGATGATCGGGGTGGATATGGAGATCCCCGGCAAACAGATGGTGCTGGACGCCATGGCTGACGGTCTGCTCATCAACTGCACGCACGATACGGTGCTGCGATTCCTGCCGCCCTACATCATCACCGAGCGCGAGGTGGATACGGCGGTGAAGGTGCTGGGCAAGATCTTCGCCAAACAGAAAGGAACGGCGGCGTGAAGTCTGCATGGTGTCTGTGGAGCGTCCTGGCGGCTGCTCCGATGGGGCTTGCGGCGCCGGCGGATTGGGTCGTGCTTTTCGATGGCAAAAGCATGGCCGGATGGGACGATCCGCGGCAGAAGGTCCCGCCCGGGGATGCCTGGACTATCGACGATGGCTGCCTCAAGGCGAATCGCAGGCCGCACATCACTGAGGATCTGTTTACCAAGGAGTTGTTCCGGGATTTCGAATTGGCTTGGGAGTGGAAAGTAGCGCCTGGCGCCAACAGCGGAGTCAAGTACCGCATCCAGGACCGCGTGTTCATCGCGCGCCATCCCTTGTCGAGGTTCGAGGACCTGGTCAACTTCTCCGTGCAGAACCGGCCGGCGGTCAGGCCCGATCATGGTCAGGAATACGTAGTGGGATTCGAGTACCAGGTGCTCGATAATACGCGCAACTCCGACGCGCGGAATGGGACGGATCACCAGGCCGCGGCGCTATACGACATCGTGGGTCCGACGAAGGATGTCACGCGGCCGGTCGGCGAGTTTAATGAGTCGCGGTTGGTGGTGAAGGGCAATCACGTCGAGCATTGGCTGAACGGTGTAAGAGTGGTGGATACCGATCTGGATTCTGCGCTGGCGGCGGAGCGCATCGCGCACCGGTGGGGCAATGGAACGCCCGTGACTGAGCTACTGACGAAGCAACCACGGAAGGACTGCCCCATTTCGCTGCAGAACCACGGTGACGAAGCCTGGTTTCGAAATATTAAGATTCGCAGGCTGGAGTGACGGGGAAGAACAGCAGGCGAGCAGGGCTTGCCTGCGCCAATAAGAGTGCTGGCGCGGCAGGCATGAGTGCCTGCGCCACGATTTGCGTCGCGATGATGCTGGCCGGGTGCCGCGTGCCACGTTCCTTGAACACACCAATCCTCGATATTCCTCCGCCGGCCGCCGATGCGCGCATACCCTACGGCACGGCGCCGCAGCAGTTTGGGGATCTGCGATTGCCGAAGGGGCCGGGACCGTTTCCTGTGGCGATCGTCATTCACGGCGGCTACTGGCGGTCGGCTTACTCGCTCGAACATATCGGCCATCTGTGCGCGGCGCTCACGCGGGCGGGAGTGGCTACGTGGAGCCTGGAGTACCGGCGTATCGGCGATCCGGGCGGCGGCTGGCCGGGCACCTGCGATGACGTATTGCGCGGCGCGGAGCAGCTTCGGGAGCTGGAGGCGCGCTATCCGCTGGATCTGAATCGCGTAGTGGCCACTGGCCATTCGGCGGGCGGACAACTGGCGCTGTGGCTGGCGGCGCAGCACAAGATCAAGCTGCGCGGCGTGGTTTCGCTGGCAGGCGTGTCCGATCTGCGACGTGCATGGGAACTAGGCCTGAGCGGCGGCGTGGTGGCCGAATTCCTGCACGGCACGCCGCAGGAGGCACCCGAGCGATACCGGCAGGCGGATCCGATGGAGCTGCTACCGTTGGGATTGCCGCAGCGGCTGCTGCACGGGACCAACGACGACGTGGTACCGCTCGAAATCAGCCGGCGCTATCAGGCGGCCGCCGAGGCGAAGGGCGACGACGCGCGGCTGATCAAGTTGCCGGGCGCGGGACACTTCGAACTAATCGACCCGCGCTCGCGGGAGTGGACCGTGGTGGAGAACGCGATCACAGACTTACTGAAGTAAGTATCGGGCGTTCGCCAATCCGGAGGCGCGGGTTCATTATAATGAAAGTATCCCATGCACCAGAAACTCAGCGAACGTGTTGTCGATTTAAATCCGCGGGAAACCGCGGAGTGGATGGAGGCGCTACACCAGGTATTAGAAGAGGAGGGCCCGGATCGCGCGGCGTATTTGTTGGAGCATTTGTCGGCGCGGGCACGCAGCGCGGGCGCGGTGCTGCCTGTCCATCTCAATACGCCGTATGTGAACACGATTCCGGTGGAGGCGGAGGCGCCGTATCCGGGCGACCGCGCCATGGAGCGCCGCATCAAGAGCCTGACCCGCTGGAACGCCATGGCCATGGTGGTGCGCCAGAACAAATACGATCCGGGGATCGGCGGGCACATTTCCACTTACGCATCCCTCGCCACGCTGCTCGAAGTCGGCTTCAATCATTTCTTTCATGCGCAATATGGGGACCAGCCCGGCGACCTCATTTATTTCCAGGGACACGCCTCCCCCGGCATCTACGCGCGGGCGTTTCTGGAAGGCCGCCTGACCGCGGAGCACTTGAAGAATTTTCGGCATGAATTGCGCGATCATCCGGGGCTGCCGTCGTATCCGCACCCGTGGCTGATGCCCGATTTCTGGCGCTTCCCCACGGTCTCGATGGGCCTCGGCCCAATCAATGCGATCTACCAGGCGCGCTTCATGCGGTATCTGGAAAACCGCGGCATCATCCCGCAGACGCCGCGCAGAATCTGGGCGTTCCTGGGCGATGGCGAGATGGATGAGCCGGAATCCATGGGCTCGCTCACGCTGGGTTCCCGCGAGAGACTCGACAATCTGATCTTCGTCATCAACTGCAATCTGCAGCGGCTGGACGGTCCGGTGCGCGGCAACGGCAAAATCATACAGGAGCTGGAGGCGGCCTTCCGCGGCGCCGGCTGGTATGTCATCAAAGTAATCTGGGGCGAGGACTGGGACCCGCTGCTGGCGCGCGACAACAGCGGGCTGCTGGAAAGGCGCATGAACGAAGTCGTGGACGGCGAGTGGCAGACCTACGTCACGAAGGACGGGGCGTTCTTCCGCAAGAACTTTTTCGGCAAATATCCCGAACTGCTGGACCTGGTGGCGCACCTGAGCGACGAGCAACTCGCGCGTCTGCGGCGCGGCGGGCACGATCCCAAGAAGGTTTACAACGCCTACAAGGCGGCCGTGGAAAACACCGGAACGCCCACGCTAATCCTGGCCCAAACTATTAAAGGCTACGGATTGGGCGAAGCCGGCGAGGGACGCAACATCACCCATCAGCAGAAAAAACTGAACGAGCAGGAGATCGCGCATTTCCGCTCCCGGTTCGAGATCCCGATTCCGGATGAGGCAGCGCGCAACGCGGCATTCTACCGTCCGCCGGACGACAGTCCCGAGATAGCCTACCTGCACGAACGGCGGCGCCAGTTGGGCGGCTATTTGCCGAACCGCAGCCTTCCTGCGAGCAAGGTGGAAGCGCCGCCGCTGGAATACCTGGCGGAGTCGCTGGCCGGATCGCAGGGCCGCGAGGTATCCACGACCATGGCCTTCGTGCGCGTTCTGACTCTGTTGCTGAAGAACCCGGCGATCGGGAAGCGGGTGGTTCCCATCATTCCGGACGAAGCGCGCACCTTCGGCATGGAGTCGCTGTTCCGGCAGTTCGGCATATACGCCAGCAAGGGGCAGCTCTACAAACCGCACGACGCGGAAATGTTCCTGTACTACAAGGAATCCAAGGACGGACAGATTCTGGAAGAAGGCATCACCGAAGCGGGCTCCATGGCGTCGTTTACCGCGGCCGGCGCGGCTTACACGAACTACTGCGTGGAAATGATTCCCTTCTTCACTTACTACTCGATGTTCGGTTTCCAGCGCGTGGGCGATCTGATCTGGGCGTTCGCCGACGCGCGCGGCAAAGGCTTTCTGATGGGTGGCACGGCGGGCCGCACGACGCTGGCCGGGGAAGGCTTGCAGCACCAGGATGGCCACAGTATCGTGCTGGCGAGTACCGTGCCAACCTGCGCGACCTACGATCCGGCCTACGCCTATGAGATTGCCGCGATCGTGCAGGACGGCATTCGGCGGATGTATCAGGAACAAGAAGACCTGTTCTATTACGTGACGTTGTACAACGAGAACTACGCGATGCCGCCGATGCCGGAAGGCGTTGTCGAAGGCATCCTGAGAGGCATCTACCGGTTCAAGGCCGCGGAGAACGGCGCGGCGCAAGTGCAGCTTTTCGGCAGCGGCCCGATTTTGAATGAAGCGCTGCGCGCTCAGAAAATCCTTGCCGAGAAGTACGGCGTGTCCGCGGATGTATGGAGCGTGACGAGCTACAACGAACTGCGGCGCGAAGCGCTGCGGGTCGAGCGTTGGAACCGGCTGCATCCCGGCGAGCCTGCCCAGCGGCCCTACATCCAGCAGGCGTTGGCTGGCGCGGCGGGCCCGATCGTGGCGGCGACCGATTATATGAAGGTGGTGGCCGACCAGGTCGCGCCGTGGCTGCCGGGCCGCATGGAAACGCTCGGCACGGATGGGTTCGGGCGCAGCGAGAACCGCGAGTATCTGCGGCGGCATTTCGAAGTCAACGCGGAGTCCATCGCGGCCACGGCGTTATCGCGGCTGGCGCGCGACGGCCAGTTTCCGCTGGATCGCGCGATGGCGGCATTTGGCGAACTAGGCGTGAATACGGAGAAGGTGGACGCGGCGCGGGCGTGAGGTGGCTATGAGTACGCCGACCAAGCTGATCAACTACGAAGATTCCCTGACGATGCCCGAGAACAGATTCGAGGAAATCGTACATGGTGAAAGTAGGATCATGCCGCCGCCAAACAAAAAGCATGTTTACCTGCTTGAAGCGTTGAGGCGCATGCTGGAGGCCCGGCTCGACTCGCGAGAATACTATGTCAGCGCTGCGAGCGCCGGACTTGGTGTCGAGCGCGTCCCGCTGACTTATCGCGTTCCGGACTTAATGGTGTTTCGGACCGAAGCGATCCGGAGGGATCGGGCCGAGACGGCCGATAACGACGTGTATATCTGGGCTGTGCCCGAGTTGCTCGTCGAATGCCTTTCGCCGTCTAATCGCAAAGGGTCCATTCGAACACTGCTGGCGAACTATGCGCAGATCGCAGTGCCGGAAGTCTGGCTGCTCGATCCGAAACCGCCTCGGTTCACCTCGTACCGTTATGAGTCCGGCGGGCTGACGGAGAGGCTGATAACGGCAAGTGGCTGCGTGAGTCCACTTGTGCTGCCAAATGTGACTGTGGATCTCGCCGAATTATGGGCAGCGTTCGAGGGTGGCCCGGCGAACTGAAGTTCGCCGCAGCAAGCTAAAGCTTTGCGCCACGACTACGGTTTTTCGGGGGGCAGCAGGCGCACGTTTACGGCTTCCGGCTTCAACAAGAGGTCCAGCGTGGTCTCCACAGACACGCGGTCGCCTGGCTTGATATCCTCGCGCTTGATCTTTTTTGAGCCCGAAAAATAGCGGGTCTTCCGGGTACACAGGATGGCGAGATCGTCTTCGTCAGGTCTCGCAAGGGTGATGGTGCTGGCATCCATGTGCCGCACGGTCCCCGTGAAGCTGGCCAGCGGGGGCTGGACCTCTTGCGCGTAGACCGCGGCCGAGGCGGCGCACAACAGAAGGATCAGGAGCTTCATTGCCGGACACAATCAATCTTACCGCCAGCCCGCCCGCGATGCTACGCTAGCGGCTTGGACATCGCCGCTTATCTGGAGCGCATCGATTACCGCGGACCGCTCGACCGATCCATCGAAACCCTGCGCAGCCTGCACCTGGCGCATCTTTACGCGGTTCCATTCGAAAACCTCGACATCCATTTGGGGCGGCCCATCGCGCTCGACGACGCGTCGCTGTTTGACAAAATCGTGACGCGCCGCCGGGGCGGCTTTTGCTACGAATTGAACGGCCTCTTCTGCGCTTTGTTGCGCGAGTTGGGTTTCCGGGTGACGATGTTGTCCGCGGAAGTTGCGCGCGAAGCCGGCGGATTCAGCCCGGCATTCGACCATTTGACACTGTGGGTGGAGTTAGACAAGCACTGGCTCGCCGACGTCGGCTTCGGCGAGGGGTTCCGGCTGCCTCTAAGCCTGAACGAACCCGCCGAGCAAGTCATGGACGGCTGCGCCTATCTCGTAATTGCCGACGGCGATTACCGCACCTTGCTCTCCTGCGATCGGAGCGGGGACTGGACGCCGCGATACCGGTTCACGCTCGAGCCACACACCCTCGCGGATTTTGCGGAACGCTGCCAGTTCCACCAGACCTCGCCAGAGTCGCATTTCACACGTAACCGGATTTGCACGCGGGCCACACCCGATGGGCGCGTCTCTGTCAGCGGCATGCGGTTGATCGTCACCACGGGGACGGAGAGGACGGAGCGACTGCTGGGCGGCGAGGCGGAGTACGCCGCCACACTTCGCGAGCGGTTCGGAGTGATAGAATAACGGTTCAAGGCGCCTGTGGCGAAGATCGCTCCCTGACGGTCGCGGCTCTGTAACGCGCTGAATGGGAGCCGCGCACGTTTAGCAAGCGGTGTTTTGGGAGGGTTTGCGTGGCATCGTTTATCCAGAACCAGTTTGAGAAGAACTTCATCACCACATCGGTCGATTATGTGTTCAACTGGGCGCGCAAATCCGCGCTGTGGCCACTGACCTTCGGCCTGGCCTGTTGCGCCATCGAGATGATCGCCTCCAGCACTTCCCGCTTCGATATCGCGCGCTTCGGAGCGGAAGTTTTCCGGCCCAGCCCGCGGCAGTCGGACCTGATGATCGTGGCGGGCACGGTTACGCTCAAGATGGCGCCGGTCCTCAAACGCATTTGGGACCAGATGCCGGACCCGAAATGGTGCATCTCGATGGGGGCCTGCTCGAGCGTCGGCGGACCGTTCAACACCTACGCCGTGTTGCAGGGCGTGGACAAAATCGTACCGGTGGACGTGTATGTGACCGGTTGCCCGCCGCGTCCGGAGAACCTGTTCTACGCGCTGCTGAAGCTGCAAGACAAGATCGATCAGATGACCACGTTGGTAAAGAGGCCCACGGAAGTGCGGCTGGACGAATCCATGCTGGCGCAATTCAAAGAGCAGGTCATGATCGCCCAGATTCAGAATCCCGCATAGTGTTTTACAGAGATCCGCAAAACGTTTACCGTGCCCGTCCGCTTGATCAGTTCGCGTGGCTGGTGCATGGTTTCGGCACGCGCCATTCGCCCGATTTCGCACAACACGGCAAGGTTGCCACCCTGCACCAGATCCATTCGGATATCTGCGTCGCGGCGCGTGGCAGGACTGGCATCCTGGGCGATGCCGATGCTCTGTTGGAAAACACTCCCGGACATCTCGTGGCAGTCAAAACTGCGGACTGCCTCCCCATTCTGCTGGTAGACGAAGAGCACCACGCAGTTGCCGCCGTACACGCCGGCTGGCGTGGCACTGTGCGCGGTATTGTGGGGCACGCGGCCGGCAAGATGCACGAAGAGTTTGGGACGCACCCGGCTCAACTTCACGCGGCCATCGGACCGGGCATCGGAAAGTGCTGCTACGAAGTGGGACCTGAAGTGGCCCCGCAATTCGGTGAAACCGGGCAGTGCCGCATCGACTTGCTGGAAGTGAATCGCCGCCAGTTGATCGAGGCGGGCGTTCCCGATACGCAAATTTACGCCGCGGGGCTTTGCACGATGTGCGGCACGGCGGACTTCCACTCGTACCGGCGCGATCGAGAGCAGGCCGGGCGGATGCTGTCCGCGGTGGGAGTGAAGTGACTGCAACTCGGGCGCTCCCGCGCGCGTACATCAGTGCGATGCGCGCTGTGTGGTTGCTGGCCGCTTGCGGCCTGGCCGTTTGCAGCGCGGCGGCCGCTCAAGATCCTGGCGAAATCGTGCGGCGCTCGGTCGTGCTGCTGGATCGTAACCTGGCTGTCGCTCGCAATTACACTTTCCTGGAGCGTTCCGATACGCGCGAGCTGGATGCGGACGGCCATGTGAAAACCCGCAAATTGCGGTTGTACGATGTCACGCTTTTGGAAGGCTCTCCCTATCGGCGCCTGGTGGGGAGGGACGATCGTCCGTTGTCTCCCGACGAAGAGCGCGATGAGCGAAAGAAGCTCGAGGACAGCATTGCCGAGCGCCAGAAGGAGAGGCCTGCTCAGCGCACCCAGCGCATTGCGGACTGGGAGAAGAAACGGAAGCAGGAGCGCGAGCCGCTGCTGGAGGTTCCGGACGCATTCGATTTCCGGCTCGCCGGCGAGGAGTCCCTGGAAGGCCGCCCTGCGTGGGTGATCGAAGCCACACCGCGGCCGGACTTCCATGCGCGAACCAGCATTGGGAAGCTGTTCCCCAAATTTCGCGGAAAACTCTGGATCGATAAAGCCGACAATGAATGGGTAAAAGCGGCCGCAGAGGTAACCAGCAACATCTCGTTCGGCCTGTTTCTGGCCCGTCTGAGCAAGGGCTCGCGGTTCGACATCGAGATGACCCGAGTGAATGACGAAGTCTGGCTGCCCAAACGCATCGAGGCCCGAGCCGCAGCCAGGCTGGTGCTGGTGAAGACGCTCCGCATCGAAACTGAAACCACTTATTCGAATTACCGGAAATTTCAGGCGGAATCGCGGGTCGTGGCCATCGCTCCCGGCCGGTGATAGGCGAGCAGAACTCGCCAACATCGACAGAAGGCGTCGATGTTACGAACCGGCGAGCGGGCGAAAGGGGCGAGCGGGCGGCCCGGAGACGCGTCTTCGGCTGGACGCACGGGAGTACGCTAGCGTTCACCACCTGCGCGCGTCATCAATATTAATGCTCCGAAGAGCATCAGGGCACCCGCGGTGCAGAAGGCCACTTGCGGAGAGACGTGCGTCCAGAGAATGCCTGCCAGCGCGCTGGCCACCAGGTCGCCCACGCCGTTCACGCTGCCCAACAGGCCGTAAGCTGCGCCGCGGGACTGTTGCGGGACGAGGTCCGCGGTGATCGCGGCCTCAATCGGTTTTTCCACGCCGATATAGATTCCCGCCCATGCGAACACGATGGCCAGCACTGACAGACTAGCGACGCGCCAGGCAAACAGCGCCGCCACACCAAAGCCCGTCACCGCGCCCATGGCATAGCCGACGGCGAGCAGCTTGCGTTTCTCCATACGATCCGCGAGCGCGCCGGCTGGAAAAGCCGCGGCAGCGTAAGCGCCATTGTGCAGCGCATAAAGCAACGCCGCGAGTTGGGCGGCTCGTAAAACGCCGTGCGTGGGAGTCAGCAGTTGGGCAGCGGCCAGGACCAACAGCGTGTGCGAGAAGTCTCCCAGCCCAAACAGGCCCACGCCCCGCAGGAGGCGAGCGAAGGATGTTGGCAGGCCGCGCAGCGATCCCCAAAAGCGCACCTCCGGGTTGGGCCGGTGTTGCGTCTCGCGCACCAGCAGGAGCATGGAGGCGACGGCCAGCAGTCCAGGCACGAGCGAAATCAGGAAGATGCTGCGATAAGGAGCAGACGGGGTGGAGCGCGGTAGAACCGATAACAGCCAGACGCCCAGCAGCGGCCCCAGCACAGCCCCTGTGGTATCGCTCGCGCGATGCAGTCCGAACACTTTGCCGCGGCTTTCAGGAGGCGCCGCATCGGAGAGCATGGCGTCGCGCAGCGGGCCGCGGATTCCTTTGCCGAACCAGGCCACCAGGCGGCCCACTAAAATGAGCGGCCAGGAGGCGGCTGCCGCCAGCATGGAGAGCGCGGTGCCGGAAAGCAGGTAGCCCAGCGTGACGATACCCTTGCGATGGCCGGCGCGGTCCGCATACCAGCCGGCGCCCAGCTTGACGAAACTCGCCAGCGCGTCGGCGCCGCCCTCGATCCATCCGAGGGCCGCCGCGGCCACCCCGATCGTCGCCGTGAAGCCGGGCAGCACCGCTAGCACCATCTCGTAGCACACGTCCGCGCATAAGCTGGTGATGCTCATGCCAGCGACGTTGCGGTTCAGCCAGGATGACCGGGCGCTCATGTAGACCTCGTGGCCGCGTCAGTTTTGGTGCGGCCCGGCGAACGGAAGTTCGCCTTTGGCAGGCGAAAGCGCCTGCCCCACCTACTTGATACGCCCGAGCATCTGGTAAATCCAGATGAGCGTGGTGTTCATGATCTGCTCCCCCGCGCCTACAGCTACGGGCGAGACCGCGTTGTCCGCGCCGTAGCCGCCTTCCGCCACGGCTTCGATGGTCGGGAAGTATTGGTGGTATCCGTTCGCGTAGCCGAAGAAAAATAGCTGCTTCACCCGCGCGCGCGCCTTCAGCCGGATGGCGTGATTGCTGAAGAACTCGCCCGAGACCCCCACTAGCGCGATGTCGCCATTGAGGAGCGCCAGGGTCAGCCGCGGCCTTACACCGTCCGCATATTCGTCGATATAGTTGGGGACCAGTTCGGGAAAGAACGCCTTTTCATACGCCGCGCGGACCAGCGGATTTGCGAAATCCGTTCGCGCGGTAAACCGGAAGCGCTCCTCGCGGCATTCGAGCGAGGGATGCGCCACCTCCTGCGGCGTGAGCGACATCGCCAGCTTCACGGCTTCGCGTGCGAGGGCTTGGCCGAAGGCTTGGTAACCCTTGTTGGGTCCTTCGTTCACGGACTGATCGCCCGCTGCGCCCTGCATGAAAATCGCCGCAGCGCCGGTCTCCTTGGTGACTTCGGCTTTCAGCGCGCCGACGTAATCCGCGGAGAATTTGAGCGTGCGGGACGGCAACATGGTGGGATGCGCGGCGAAGTTCACCACTATCGCCAGCGGCTTGCCCGCGGCGTCATCGAACCGCATCACCGCCAGCTCGCGATCGCTGGGCTTCGGCTCGAAATGCGTATGCCGATTACGATTGAAGCCTTCGAGTTGCACCGAGCCGACCGCCATACGCGCCGGCGCCAACCTGGAGTTCGCCTCTACAATGGCGTCCACGATGCCATCTTCCATCTGGCCGTAATAGCGCAGCGCCGCATCGAAACGGCCTTTGCCTTTCCCTTCCTGATCGGTGAGCTCCAGGACCGGCCCGTGGTGTGTGTGCGATCCGGCGATGATGGAATCCTGGATGCCGGCTTGCTCCTTGATGCGCTGGCGAATCCGCTGTAGCGATGCTTCGGCGGGCGCGCGGCCCAAGTCCAGCCCCACGATGGCGATCTTCTTACCGCCGGCCTGAATCACCAGCGCATCGGCGTATAGCGGGTCCAGCACGCCATCGGAAAGCGCATCGTGCCGGTCGCCGTAGCCCCACATGGGCACGGGCTCGCGCGGCGTGATGTCGCGCCGGCCAGTGCCGGCTTCGAAGTTCTGCCCGTAGGCCGCAAGAGCGAGGAGGAACGCGGCGATCCATCGAACTTTGCGCATGAACAGGGATTCTACCACTGCCGCGACCCGCGATTCCGCCGCAACTATCCCAGCAGCCACACGCCGATCGCCACGGTCAGCACGGTCACGGGCACGCCCACTTTCGCGTACTCCCAAAACGTTATTTCGGCTTCCTGCCGCGCGCGCTCGACCACAATCAGATTGGCCACCGAGCCCAGCACCGTCAGGTTGCCGGCCAGCGTGGAAGACATGGCCAGAGCCAGCCATGCGTGACGCGAATCGGCGAGATGGGCGACGACCGGCTTGAAGACCAGCACGGCGGGAACGTTGCTCACCAAGTTGGAGAGCACCGCGGCGCAGGCGCTGAGCACGACGGTACGATCCAGACGGAAGCGTGCGGCCAGCGCCAGCATGTCCGAGGAAAGCGCGGTCTTCTCCACTCCGGCCACCACGATGAAGAGGCCGATGAACATCACCAGCAGCGACCAATCGATCTCCCGGTAGACGGCCTCTGGCTCGACGCGCCGGGTAATCAGAAGAAGCGCTCCGGCGACCAGCGCCACCTTTGCGACGGGCCAGCCCGCGAAGAAAAACGCAATCATGCAGGCGGAAGCCAGCAACGATTTCCAGAGAAGTGCGCGGTCGAGGGCCACGGCGCGGTGCTCGAGAACGATGGGCTGTTCCTGGCGGAATTCGCGCCGGTAGATCAGGGACAGCACGGCGATTGCGACCACTAGTCCGGCGGCGGCCACCGGCGCCAGAGCGGCTGCAAACGCGCGATAGTGAATGCCGGAGAAGCTGCCGATCATCATGTTCTGCGGATTGCCGGTGATGGTGGCAACGCTTCCGATATTCGCCGCCATGGCGACGGCCAGCAGATACGGTACCGGGTTGCGCCGCAGCCGGCGAGTAATCTCCAGCACGAGCGGCGTCAGCACCAGGCACATCGTATCGTTCACGAAGAAGGCGGAGAAGAAACCGGAGACAAGCACGATGGCGGCCAGCAGCAGGATGGGCCGGTGCGCGTGTTCCACCACCCAGGCGCTCACCAGCGTGAAAAATCCCGAGAGCCGCAGGTTGGCCACCACGATCATCATGCCGAACAGCAGGATGATGGTGTCGTAGTCGATAGCGGCGTAGGCCTGCTCGATGGAGAGCACGTTGCAGGCGATCATCAGAGCCGCACCGATGATGGCGGCGCCGGTGCGGTCCACGCGGAAACCCGGCAGGCGGCCCAGGGCCAGCACCAAGTAGGTCAGGGAGAAGATGAGGACGGGAATGAGCAAGGCGTTCCGTACATCTTAGCAACGCTGCGCCAACTGGGGGCCCGGTTGGTAGGTGGAAGCGCCCGCCCCACTTGCGCGCGGCTTTGCTGCGATGCAACATAAAGATAGATGGCAAAACTGGTAGAACTATCCGCAGTAGATTTGCGGCGTGCCTGCGATCCGAATACGCTTGATTTCGAGACCACAGCCGGGCTCCCATTGTTAAGTGAAGTCCTGGGCCAGCCGCGCGCCGTCGCGGCGTTCGCATTCGGCACCAGCATCGCCAGTCCCGGTTTCAACCTCTTCGCGCTGGGCCAGTCCGGGTCCGGAAAGACGACGTTGATTCGCGACTACCTGGAGCGCCGCGCCGCCACGCAACCGGTTCCCTGCGACGTATGCTACGTCAACAATTTCGCCGATCCGCGGTTTCCCACGGCGTTGCGGCTGCCCGCCGGCCGCGCCATACAGCTCAAGAACGATATGGATGCGCTGGTGGAGGAACTGGCCGCAGCGATTCCCAAGGCGTTCGATAGCGAGGATTATTCCAGACACCGTGACAAGGTGATGGAGGAGTTGGAGGCCAGGCGCACGGAGGAGCTCGCGCACATGAACCAGAGGGTCACTGGCGGCGGATTTCAACTTCTGAAAGGGCCGGGCGGGTTGCTGCTGGTGCCCGCTGCTGCCGGCAAGCCGCTCAGCGAACAAGACCTGGAGCGGCTCACCAACGAAGACCGCGAGAAACTGGCGCGCGTTCGTGAGCGGTTGCAGCACGAAATTGAGGAGCGTTTGCGCGCCATCCGCGAACTGGAGAAAGGCGCGCGCGACGCCGTGCGGGCGCTCGACACGGACACCGCCGCATACGCCACGCGTCATCTGATGGACGACCTGCGCGCCCGCTACCGGGATCTGCCAGCCGTCCTCGAATACCTGGAAGCGTTGCAGGCCGACATCACCGCGCATGTAGACGACTTCCGCAAAGGCAAGGACGCCGAGTCGCCACAACTTCCGGTGCCCATCCAGATGCCGGGTGGCGATAAGCCGTCGCCCCGGTATCAGGTCAACGTACTGGTAGACAACCGCGGTCTGAAGGGAGCGCCGGTGGTAGTCGAAAGCAATCCTACGTATTACAACTTGACCGGGAGGATCGAGCACCAGGCCAGTTGGGGCGGCACCGTTACCGACTACACCATGATCAAGGCCGGTGCGCTGCATCGCGCCAACGGCGGTTATCTCATCATCCCGGCGCGCGAGTGCCTGATGAATCCGTTCGCGTGGGAGGGGCTCAAACGCGCGCTTAAGGATCGTTCCCTGCGCATCGAGGAACTCGGCGCGCAGCTCGCCCTGGTCAGCAGCGTCACGCTCGATCCGCAGCCGATTCCGCTGGACGTCAAGGTGGTGCTGATCGGCAGCCCGGCGATCTACTACATGCTCTACGCCTATGACGAGGATTTCCAGAAGCTGTTCAAGGTGAAAGCCGACTTCACCACCAAGATGCGCCGGGATCCGAAGTCCGAAAAAGCCTACGCGCTGTTCGTCAATACGATTGCGCAACAGGACAGGACCTTGCCGTTTGACCGCGCCGCGGTGGCGCGCATTATCGAGTACGGATCCCGCGCGGTGGCCGATCAGGATCAGCTCAGCACGCGCTTCGGCGACATCGCGGACCTGATTCGCGAGGCGACCCAGCACGCCGCTCAGAATTCGCACCAGGCGATCACGGCGGCGGACGTACGCGCGGCGGAAGAGGCCCGGCGCTACCGCCAGAATCTGATTGAGGAGCGCCTGCACGAATCCCTGCTCGAAGGCACTGTCCTGCTGGAGACCACCGGAACGGCCGTAGGGCGGATCAACGGACTCTCGGTCCTGGACTTGGGGGATTATGCGTTTGGGCATCCAGTGCGCCTGACGGCCACGGTCGGACCCGGCCGGCGGGGCGTGGTCAGCATCGAGCGCGAGGTGGAGATGAGCGGCCCCATTCATGGCAAGGGCGTGCTGATCCTGGGAGGCTTCGCGACGCGCAAGTACGGCCAGGCCGGCCCCTTGAGCCTTTCCGCAAGCTTGGTCTTCGAGCAATCTTACAGCATGGTGGAAGGCGACAGTGCTTCGCTCGCCGAGCTGTGCGTGTTGCTTTCGGCCGTCGCGGGCGTGCCCCTGCGGCAGGACGTCGCCGTAACCGGCTCGGTGAATCAGCACGGGCAGGTGCAGCCGGTGGGCGGAGTGACGGAGAAGATCGAAGGCTTCTTCGATTTGTGCCGCGCCAGAGGGCTCACCGGCACGCAGGGAGTTTTCGTCCCAGCCACCAACCGCCGTCACCTGATGCTGCGCGACGACTTGGTGGAAGCTGTCGCGAGCGGCCAGTTCCACATCTGGCACGGAGAAGAGGTGGACGACGTGTTGCAGTTGCTCACCGGCATGCCTGCCGGCGAACCGAATGCCGCGGGCGTATACCCGGAGGGGACGCTGCATCGCGCGGTTGGGGACCGGCTGGCGCAGTACGCGGAGACGCTGCGCGCGCTGGGCGCCGAGGAGAAGAGGGCGGAGAAGCCGCCGGGATCGTGAACCGTGAGAGGCCACACGTCCGCGGTCCACGGTTTTGAAGCCCGAGGTTTCCGGCCGGCGCGCACATTCGCCGTGAATCGGGATATGATCATCCTGGAACCCCTTTTATGCGCGTTCTCATTGCAGATAAATTCGAGCAATCCGGCCAGGACGGACTTAAGTCGGCCGGTTGCGAGATCTCCTACCAGCCCGGTCTCAAGGAAGATGCACTGGCGCGAGAGGTCGCACGGTGGCAGCCCGATGTTCTCGTGGTTCGGTCGACGAAGGTAACGGAAGCCATTCTCGGCGCAGGCGCGTTGAAACTGGTGGTCCGCGCGGGCGCCGGCTACAACACCATCGATGTGGCGGCCGCATCCCGGCGCGGCATCTATGTTTCCAACTGTCCCGGCAAGAATTCGGTGGCAGTCGCCGAGCTGGCATTCGCGCTGATTCTGGCCCTGGACCGGCGCATCGCTGACAACGTCATCTCGTTGCGCGAAGGACAGTGGAACAAGGCCGAATACTCGAAGGCCCGGGGGCTATTCGGGCGCACTCTCGGACTGATCGGCGTCGGCCGCATCGGACGGGAGATGATCCCGCGAGCGAAGGCCTTTGGCATGCCCGTCGTAGCCTGGAGCCGCAGCCTAACTCCCGAGGCCGCCAGGGAACTCGGCATCGAGCACAAAACATCGCCGGTAGAAGTGGCCAAGGCGGCCGACGTCGTGAGCGTGCATGTGGCGGCGAATTCACAAACACGGGGACTGATCGATGCGGGCTTTTTCGACGCCATGCATCCCGGCGCGTATTTCATTAACACGTCCCGCGCGGAAGTCGTGGACCAAGTGGGGCTGGGCTGGGCGGTGCGCAGCAACGGAGTCCGCGCCGGCCTGGACGTGTTCGCCAGCGAACCGGCCGGCAGTACGGGTGAGTTCGCGGACGACATCGTGAAGCTGCCTACGGTCTACGGCACGCATCACATCGGCGCATCCACGGACCAGGCGCAGGAGGCCATCGCCGCCGAGACCGTCCTGATCGTCAGAACGTTTCAGGAAACCGGGAAGGTTCCCAACGTGGTGAATATCGCCAAAGCAACTCCGGCGACCTGTGCGCTGGTAGTTCGGCACCTGGATCGGCCGGGGGTGCTTGCCAGCGTCCTGGATCTCATCAGCGCCGCGCGCATAAATGTTCAGGAGATGGAAAACGTCGTATTCGACGGAGCGCAGGCGGCCGTTGCGCACATTAATCTGGAGACGGCCCCCGCGACGGATCTGCTCGACCAGATCCGCGCAGCGAATCCGAATGTGCTGGAGCTTAGCCTGATTCGCTTGGGCACGGAAGCGTAAGGCAGCCTGCGGACGACGGTCGTACGATAGTACAAATGGGGCTTGCGCGAGCGGTGGAAATATCGTAGGTTTACGGAGGAGCCGGGGCTGGTTTCCCGGCCGCGGGTTTACAGCGTCTCTTTACGGCTATCGCCGCTTCGTGTGGAAGCGAAGATTTACCGTTACCGTGATTGCAATCACGGCGGAACCGGTCAGCACGACAGTAAGTACCATCGTCTGCCTCCTTTCAGCCCAAAACGGTTGAATTTGCCGGCCCGGGCGCTAACCCGGGCCGGCAGCGTTTTGGGACGCCAACAATGTCCCTGACGCACCTTACAGGACTGAAAACTGGCAGGGGATACTTTCCCCGCACAACCAATGTGACCGGACACACGCGGCATTCTCCGGAAGTGCTCGGCCCGCCGCGTACATGCGTGGATCTAGGGCGGGGCGCGTCGCTGCTTTCGTAGTACAAATGGGGCTTGCGCGAGAGGTTGGAATATCGTAGCTTTAAGGAGGAGCCGCGGCCGGTTTCCCAGCCGCGGTTTAGGGCGTCTCCTTTCGGCTATCTCCGCTTCTTGTAGAAGCGGAGCGTCACCGATACCGTGAAGGCAATCACGGTGGAGACGGTCAGCCCGACAGTAAGTACCATCGTCTGCCTCCTTTCAGCCCAAAACGGTTGAATTTGCCGGCCCGGGTAGCCAACAACCGAGCCGGCAGCGTTTTGGGACGCCCAAAAACGTCCCTGACGCACCGCACAGGACTGAGACAGGCAGGGGATGCTCTCCCTGCATAAGCAATGTGGCCGGACACGCGCGGCATTCTCCGGCACGCGTCTCGCGACGAACATGCGCGGCCATGCAGTATTCTGGTCTCGATGGCAGAAGAGTGGCATAGAGACGAGTACCTAATCAGCACGGATCCCGCCCGGCTGAACATCAACCTGATTCATGAATACCTGAGCGGGTCTTCGTACTGGGCGGCCGGGCGTCCGCTCGAAGTGGTGCGCCGCTCGATTGAGAACTCACTGCCCTTCGGCGTGTTCAAAGGTCCCACGCAGATCGGCTTCGCCCGCGTCGTCACGGATTACGCCACGTTCGCGTGGCTCGCCGACGTATACGTGCTGCAGGAGTTCCAAGGGGAAGGAATCGGGAAATGGTTGATCGGCGCTATTGTGGCGCACTCGCGCTTGCAGGGGATCCGCCGGTGGATACTCGCCACGAGAGACGCGCACGGTCTCTACGAGAAATTCGGCTTTACAGAACTGCACGCGCCGGAACGCTTCATGGAGCGCTTCGTGGACCGGCCAAACTCTCCGTAGGCGATGCCGGAAGCTCGCGCATGTGGCGTATGGGCGAAAACACCAGCCACAGCGTCGAAAGCAGGAAACCGGAAGCGCCCACAAACATCGCACTCCGTATCCCGATCACTTCGGCGAGCGCACCGCCCCCCAGCGCTCCGAGCGGCATAACGCCGCGAAACATCAGGTGCTGCGCGGAGTTCACGCGGCCCAACAGATGGCCCGGCGCGATCGCCTGGCGCAGGCTCAACTTGTTGATCTCGTAAATCGGGAAGGCGATATCGAACAACTGCGCGGCGCTCAGAAGAGCGGCGCAAACCCAGACCGGTCCGCTAGCCAGCGGCGGAAGCAAACTCCCTACGCCGGCTACCGCCGCCGCCCCGATCAAGGTATGCCCAAGACCAAAACGCCGCACCAGGCGCTCGGCCGCCAGCGATCCGAGCAGGTAGGTGGCCCCACCCACCGAGATGATGGCGCCCAGCAGCCCGGCGCTCACTCGCAGTTCACGTACCGCAAAAAGCACATACAGGCTGCCTCCGAAACCCTGGAACAGCGAAGCTGTGGCTGTTCGGAGCAGCAACGTCCGCAGGACCGGCGCATGCCACGACGCCCGCAACCCTTCCATGATTTCCCGCCCGATATGCGGCGCCGCGCTAGGTTCGGGCGGCGGCTCCGGCCGGCGGATTAGCCACACCGAAAATGCGGAGCACACAAACGAGACGGCATCGAACAGGATGGCAATCGGCGCGGTGATCGCCTGGACCAGGACGCCCGTGAGGCCTGGCCCCGCGATTCCTGCAATCGAATCCGTCAGGGCGAGTTTGCTGTTGCCTTCCAGGATGTTCTCGCGGCTGACCAACGCCGGCAGATACGCCTGATAACTTACATCGAAAAATACCGTAAGTACGGCGCTGGCCGCCGCTACCAAGTAGAGATGGCCCATGGTCAGGCGGTGGAGTGTCACGGCGAGAGGAATCGTGCCCAGCACCGCGGCGCGTCCGAGATCGGCTGCGATGAGGATGGGACGGCGGCGTAGGCGGTCCGCCCAGGCGCCTGCGAAGAGGCCAAACACAAGAACGGCGGCGGCGCCGGCTCCGCTCAGCAGTCCCATTTGCAGCGGAGAGGCTCCCAGGACCAGGACAGCCGTCAGCGGCAATCCGACCAGTGTGATCCACGATCCGATCTGGGAAACCGCCTGTCCGGCCCAGAGCTTGAGGAAGTCCGGGTCGCGCCACAGGCTATGCGGCCGCATCTCAATAGAATGACACGGTGAACTAAAGTTCGCCGCGGCATGCTGAAGCGTGCGCCACGGTGCGACATTAGCCGCGAATAAACGCGATTCAACGCGCGTTCATTCGCGGCAGTCGCGCCCCCGACACGCGAGGTACCTACTTCTGGGGCGGGTTGGCGGGAGTGGTGGCGCCGGTCTTGCTGGCGCTCGCCTTTGAGGTCTTCTTGGTGGCCTTCGTACTGTGTTTCTTCGTTTTCGACTTCGTGGTGCTCGTCTTGCTAGCCGGCGCCTTGCTGTCGGCCGGCGCAGTCGCCTGCGCGGCAAATGTCAGAGGAAGCGTGGCTGCGGCAAAAACGATCGCGAGTAAGCTTTTCTTCGTCATGTTTTTTTCTCCTTCGGGCTCCATCTGTCCCGTCAATTCCATCTTGGGCTAATGGCCGAATGAATACGATAGACTCGAAAGGCTATCGCCCCGGCAAAAGAAGGCGCTCGAATGGCACAACCGTAGCCCCGCTTAGGGCGCCCTAATAGCCCCGATACGGGATACCCGGCGCACCTGCCGTAGCGCCATCATGGAGTTGGAGAAGTATGAAGGAAGGTTCACATCCGCCTGGCGAAGAGATCACGCGCGGCAGCCTGCTGCGTGTATTGATCGCCGGATTCAGCCTGGTCATCCTCCTACTGCTCGCAGGCGCCTTCATCGGCATTGGCAATATCCAATCCATCAAGGAGAACGCCGCACGCCTGGTTCAGGAGCAGCAGGCCACCAACCGGCTGCTCGAGGAGGTGCACCGCCAGCAGGCCAGTTTGAGCGAGGTTTTCTCCGTCCTGGCGCGCGATCCCGATTCGGTCGATTACGGAAAAATACTCTCCCAGTTGGACGAAGCGAATCAGAACATCGACCGCATCGTAGCGGAGGGCGCGCAGACTCCTCAGCGGAATCTCTACGCGCAGCTCCGGCAGACTTCGGCGGCGTTTTCAGCCGAAGCCCGCCGCCTGCTGGATGTCGACGAGCCCGAAACCTTCTCATCGCAGGACTTGTTCCGCGATCACGAGGCGTTCATCTCCGTGGTCGCCAAACTCATCGAGGCCAGTTACCATCGGGCCGTCGCGGCACAAAATCAGATCGACCGCCGTTCGGAGCGGCTCGTCAAAGAATCGGCCACGTTCCTGGCCACCTTCCTTGTCCTCGCGTTGGCCTGCACAGTAGTGACCGTGCGCCTGACAGCGCAGCTATTGCACCGTATGGAGTGGCAGGAGAGCGAACTCAGCCGGGTCTCCTGGCACCTGTTGCAGGATCAGGAGAGCACCGCGCGGCGTTTCTCCCACGAGTTGCACGACGAGCTGGGACAATCCCTGACAGCTCTTAAGGCGAATCTCTCCGCGCTGGGCGCCGCAGACGATCACGTGGATCGGTCCCGCCTGGACGACTGTTTGCACCTGGTGGACGAGTCCATCGGGAACGTGCGGCAGATGTCGCAACTGTTGCGGCCCACGATTCTCGACGACTTCGGCCTGGAAGCCGGCCTCCGCTGGCTTTGCGAAGGTTTCACGCATCGCACGGGCATCGAAACGGAATTCAAGTCGGAGATTTCCGGACGGCTGCCCGATGAGACCGAGACACACCTGTTCCGCCTGGCGCAGGAAGCCCTTACCAATGTGGCGCGGCATTCCGGCGCGCACAAGGCCGTCGTCACTCTGGACTCGCAAGGCGGCCAGGTAGTTCTTTCGATTCGCGACGATGGGCACGGCTTGCCGCCCGCTGGCGCTTCGCACGGTGGCATGGGTATGATCGGGATGCGTGCCCGCGCGCGGAGCTTAGGCGGCAACCTGACGGTGCATTCCAAAGAAGGACAGGGCGCCGAAATCGTAGTCCGTGTGCCGGCGGCAAGCGCAGAACATGAGAGAGAAGATTCACATCCTGCTGGCTGACGATCATTCCGTGGTGCGGCAGGGATTCAAAATGATCCTGGCCGCGCAGCCCGATATGGAGATCGTGGGCGAAGCCGCCAACGGCCGCGAAGCCGTCGAATTCGCCGGTCAATTGCAGCCCGACGTGGTTGTCATGGACGTGGCTATGCCGGAGTTGAACGGCATCGAAGCCACCCGCCGCCTGGCCGATGTGTCTCCGCGAACGCGCGTGCTGGCGCTGAGCATGCACAAGGATTCCGTGTATGTGCGCGAGATTCTGCGCGCCGGGGCCCGCGGCTACTTATTGAAGGACGCGATTTCGAGCGACCTGCTGGCCGCCGTGCGCGCAGTCTCCCGCGGCGAAGGCTACCTAAGTCCGGGCGTGTCCGACGCCGTGCTGAACGATTATCGCCGCCATGTGACCGATCCCATCGATCTGCTCACCAGCCGCGAGCGCGAGGTGTTGCAAATGATCGCGGAAGGCAAGACCAACAAGGAAATCGCCGTAGTGTTGAACCTGAGCGTCTACACGGTGGATGCCCATCGCGGCCGCATCATGGAGAAGCTCAATCTGCACAGCGGCAATGAGCTGGTTCGGTTCGCGGTGCGATATGGGCTGGTGGATTGAGGCGCCGTGACGCGTACGCTGCAACTTTCGAGGCGCCGAAACCGAGCGCGTTTTTCTTGGAATCAGATCCAGGGGTATCAGGCCATCGAAAAGGTCGTTATTCGAAAACTGTTTCAGCTTCATGCAGCCAGGGCGCTTCACGATCTCCGTGCGCCAGGCAATTCTTTGGAGGCGCTGAAAGGCGACCGAGCCGGACAACACAGCATTCGGATCAACGACCGCTATCGCCTCTGCTTCATCTGGAAAGATGGAGGTGCGCATCAAGTGGAGATCACCGATTATCACTAACCGGAGCAATAGTATGATCAAGACGCCGCATCCCGGAGAAACCATCAAGGAGGATTACCTCTTACCGCTCGGTATGAGCGTCAGCCGCCTCGCCGCAGCGCTCGGTATCGGAACGGCCCGGCTAAATGAGATCGTGCTCGGCAAGCGCGGCATTACTGCGGACACCGCACTCCGCCTGGCCCGCTACTTCGGAACCAGCGCCGAGTTCGGGCTGAACCCCCAGTCGCTCTACGATCTGCGCATAGCCGAGCGCAGGGCTGGCGGCAAGATCGTGCGCACGGTAAAGCCGCTCAAGGTCGCCTGAAGCCAAACTGGTGTGCGGGGCCGAGCCTCGTTTGATGGACCCTCGCGACCTGTAATTCGGTTCAGGGGATCGCGTCGCCGGCGGGGCCGCGGCCGGACTCGGTTTGTACAGGGAGTCTCGTGTTGCTTGTCGGCACGACCGGCTTGCTCTCATCGGGACGAAAAGTGCTTTCCCCGTAGCGGAACCGAAATCGAACGTGTGGGTGTGAGCGACGGTCTGGTAGATTGTACTGATGCCTAACCCGCGATCCGCCCTCATAAGTGCGCTCCTCTTCCTAGCCCTCCCCGCCCTGGCCGCGCCCGCCGATGACTATCGCCCTACGGTGGATTCGGAAGTGCCGTCCCTGCTCGCCATCTACAAAGACCTGCACGCGCATCCGGAGCTCTCGCAGTACGAAGAGCACACTGCCGCGCTCCTGGCGAACGAACTGCGCAAGTCAGGCTACACCGTCACCGAACACGTCGGCAGGTATGCGGACGGGCAAGGCGCCTACGGCGTAGTCGCCATTCTCAAGAACGGCGCCGGCCCCATGGTCTTGCTGCGTACGGAAATGGATGCGTTGCCAGTCGAGGAAAAGACGGGCTTACCCTTCGCCAGCCAGGTGCGCACCAAAAACGACGCCGGCGAGACGGTAGGGGTGATGCACGCCTGTGGGCACGACCTCCACATGGCCTGCTTCCTGGGGACCGCGCGCACGCTCGCCGGCATCAAGGACCGCTGGCACGGCACGCTGTTGCTTATCGGCCAGCCCGCCGAGGAGCGCATCGGCGGCGCGCGCGCCATGCTCGCCGATGGCCTCTATGCGCGTTTCGGGAAGCCCGACTACTGCATCGCGCAGCACGACGATCCGAGCATCGCCGCGGGCAACGTGGGGGTGGTCCCGGGACCGCTGCTGGCCAGCTCGACCTCAGTGGACGTGATCATTCGCGGCGTCGGCGGCCACGGCGCGCACCCGGATGCCACCAAGGATCCCATCGTAGTTGCGGCGCAGTTCGTGCTAGCGCTGCAGACCATCGTCAGCCGGCAGACCGCGCCGCAGGACCCGGCGGTGGTCACGGTGGGTTCCATTCACGGCGGCACCAAACACAACATCATTCCCGACGAAGTGAAGCTTGAAATCTCCACGCGCGCCTTCAGTGAGAACGTGCGCCAGAACATCCTGGCGTCCATCGAGCGAATCGCGCGCGGCGTGGCGCTGGCGGCGGGCATCCCGGAGCATCGCGCCCCTATCGTGACCGTGGACCCGGACCACGCCCCGGTCACTTACAACGATCCCGAGCTGGCCGGGCGGCTGAAAGAGGCCCTCCGCGTGTCGCTTGGCGGCGACCACGTGCTGGATTCCAAGCCTGAGATGGCCAGCGAGGATTTTGGATTGTTCGGCCTCGAAGGGCGACAGATTCCCGTGTTCATGCTGCGCCTCGGCGCCGCGGACCCGGAGAAACTCAAGGAGAGCCTGCGCACCGGAAAACCGCTGCCGTCGCTTCATTCCAGCCTCTTTTTCCCGATGGTCGAGCCCGCCATACGCACGGGCGTGATCGCCATGACGTCGTCGGTCCTGGAATTGATGGCCAAATAGCCGCTGCGCGCGGAGCGGATGCCGAACACAGCCCCGCCCCTGGCTCTGCCCCTGGCGCCGAAAGCGCGCCTATAATCTAAGTAGATGCCCAACGCCGCAGAGTACGGCGAGCTTCTGAGACGGCTGCGGGAAGACATCGCGTATCGCAGGATCGCGAGCGGCATGCGGTGTCTGGAAGCCAACCGGGGCCTCCTCGATGCGCTCGCCCCCGTACACCGAAGTGCCGGCGTCCTGTTAGGGTACGTGGCACAGTGGGTCGATATCGGATATGAAGGCCCACAACTGATCAAATGTTTGCTGGCGCGTTTTCCAAAGGATTCGCGCGCCGGCCTGCCGCTGCTCGATTACCTGCATTTGCGGATGGCGGAAGGCCTGGTGGCCATGGCCGAGGAAGAATTCGAGCAGGCTATCCGGCATTTCGAATTCGTCGAGTCGGTCGAAGAAGAGGTCCGGGATCGCGAAATGCTGGCGATCTCGAATTTCTGGATCGGGCGGTGCTTACGCAGTCAAGGCCGGTACGATGACGCTCTCAGCTTCACCGTGAAGGCCCGGGGATTGGCCCGAGATCTGGGCTACGACAAAATGGCCGCCGTCATGCAAGTTCTGGAAAGCTGGCTGGCGTTCCAGAAAGGAAAACTGCAGGAGGCGGCTCGCACACTGCAAGAAGCCGAAGCCGCTCTAAGCGAGACGGACGATTACGTCAACCGTGGCAATATCCAGTCCGCTTATGGCCGGATCGCCCGGCGCGAGGGCCGCCACGATCGCGCTCTGGAGTACTTCGCGAAGGCCATGGAAGAGTATGCCATGCGGAATCCGCGGCACCCGAACATGGCGCGGTCGCTTGTGAACATGGCTTCGTCCGAGCGGCTGATCTGCCTGCAATTGCGCAAGAAACTGGATGCTGCCGCGGCCAGCCGTAAAAACCTCGCCGGCCGGGACCACGCGGCCGCCGCCGATACCGCGCAGCAGCGAACGCGGTTAGCGTGGTTGCGAGAGCAGGCCCTCGATCAACTGGAGACCGCCCGGTCGATCTACCAGAGCCAGGACAACCACCGGGGGATGGGCGCGGTCCACATTCTTCGCGGATTTCTCTGCCTGGACAGCGGCGAGCTGGATGCGGCCGCGACGGAAGCCGCGCATGCGTTCCAGTTGGGTGAGCCGAAGGCCGACTACATCCTGATGGCGCGCGCGCGCATCCTGCAGTCGATCGTGGAGAATGCCAAGTTCGACGAGCAGATTGAAGAGGTGTCCGGCACGAACCTTCACGCGCAACTGGCGCACGATTTCGCCCGCGAGGCTGTGGAGTTTGCCAAGCATACCCAGAACCGCCGGCTGCTGGCGCGCGCCCATGTCTGCCAAGGGATGACCTTGGCGAACGATTTCTTCGATAATGTGGAAGCCGCCCGCCAGTGTTGCGACGCCGCGGCAAGCTTGCTGAAACCGCAGGGACCCGATTATATCTGGGACGACCTGCAGGACCTGAAGGCCCGGATTCTGCGGCGCGGACCGGTCGATACGGTGTTGCGCGAGTGGTCCCAGGGACTCGTCGGCGATAAGACGTTCCAACAGATTACCGAAGACTTCGCGCACATCATCATTCCCAAAGTCTGGCAGCGCGAGGACCGCAAGGTCTCGCGCGTGGCGGCCCGGCTTTCCATATCGCCAAAGAAAGTCCGCCGCGTGCTGCGCGCGGCCGGATTACTGGACGGCAAAGAGCGGGCTGCCGACTAAATTTTGCGGCACTCCCATGGCGCCGTGGTGCAGGCACTCCTGCCTCTCTCCATGGGCCTACGGCGCATCGAACTCCATGAAAGCCCTCGCGGATCCGGCGAACGTATTTTCAATGTGTTACGATGGGCTTTCGACGCTGCCGCGCCGGCACTTTTGCCGGCTCGACGAGCGCAGTTTGCTCTGTTTGGGGACGGAGTCCCCAAGTGAAGAACGCTTCCCCTCCTATGACTGATCCGCAGGCGTTGATCACGGTGTGGGGCGCTTACAGAGTGCTCGTCGATGAGAAGGAACTGCGTGCGAGCCTGCACCGCTATTATTTCTTCGGAAACGCTGTAAGAGATGTGGGCGGCGGGGTTCTTAGCCTCATCGAGACATGCATTCCGCTTGCGCTGTTCGAGGTCACGTTGGAAAACCTCGACGAGCGATTCCGAATCAGCGATTTCACCCAGGAAATGCCCGAAACACCGAGGACGCACTGGCAGGTTCCCTATGACGAGGCTTTATTGTCGTCGGACGGTATGCAGTTATTGGCGCGGAACAGCAAGTGTACGCGTGGTCTTCGTGGTGGGCGGATTGCCTTCTACTTCCACTATTGCGACCCGTCAAAGCCGATGTTCTGGACGTATGGGCAGTTTTGCGGCCCGCCTGTGCAGACGGTTCCCAGGAGGCTTTGGGATCTGATTCCGTACTCTCCTGTCGATTGATTGAACCACTACGCGAAAATCATCGGCCACCGTCGTGTCCGCCTCGGTGTATGAACCGACGATCACTCGTGAGGACCCGCCGCCGTTTTGGTACGCCAGTCTGCGCGGCCCGCACTTGAGTACATGACCGTGATGCAGAAGGCGGTCGAGCATGGCCGCGACCCCTTCAGATCCCAGCAACCGCTCTCCTGGCGCCGCGCAATGTCCGTCCCGCGCGATACAATCGACTGGTGAGCCACGTTGCTGGCGCGGCCCGCATGGCGCCCGCCCCGGCGGCCGGGAGTGCGCTGGCAGGCTTTCTGCTCTCGGGATTCCTCTTTGCGCTCCTGGGCGCTGTCCTGCCGGCCTGGGGCTACCATCGGGACCCGCCCGAGTTTGTCACCATCGGCAATTACTTCCTCAGCCTGGCTGTAGGGGTGATCGGGTCGGTCTGGCTATCAGCCCGGATTCTCTCACGCCAGAGCTTGCGCTTTCTGCTCGTGTTCGCCTGCGCCCTGGGCTGCGCCGGGCTGCTGTCGCTGGCCCTGGTGACGCCGCTAGCGCACTGGCTGTGGCGAGTTCCCGGCCTCGTGGCGATCGGGCTGGCCGTCGGGCTGCTCAATAGCGGCCTGTTCCACGCCATCGCCGCGGACTATTCGCGCGAGACCGCCCGAACCGTGGGCCTGGGTGGCATCTATTACGGTCTGGGCTCTCTGGCCGTTACGCTGCTGGTCGCTGGGACCTTTTACGCCTACACCGTGCCATGGATCCTGATTTTGATGGCGATCGCGCCCGGACTCTTCATCGGACTGTATGGTCGGACCGCTCCCGCGCCAACAACTTCGGTGGTGCAGCCGGACATACGGCAGGTCTTCCGCGATTTTCGCAGCCTGGGCGCGGTACTCTTCGCGCTGCTCTTGTTCTTCCAATTCGGCAATGAATGGTCGATCGCCGGATGGTTGCCCCTGTTTCTGGTGCGGCGCCTGGGGATGAGTCCGCCGGCGTCGCTCTGGATGCTGGCGCTCTATTGGGCAGCGCTCCTGGTCGGGCGGGTGGCTGCCGTTCCCATTCTGCCAAAAGTACGCCATAGCAGATTGCTCACCGGCAGCGTGCTCGCGGCTTTGTTCGGATGCCTGCTGCTGGCGCGGGCATCCACCGACAACCGGTCCGGCGTGGTGGCCGGCGTGCTGCTTCTGGGCGCCGGCTTCGCCAGCATTTTCCCGCTGGTGGCCGAGAAGATCGGGCACCGTTTCCCTTACTACCACCCTGTGTTTTTCAGCGGTATTTTCTCGTTCGCGCTCTTCGGCGGATTGATCGCGCCGGCTACGCTGGGCTACGCGGCCGCGGCCTGGGGCATCGGAGTTGTCGCAGCGCTGCCCCTGTTGGGGACCTGCATGGTCTTCGCGTTGCTGTTGCTGATCTGGCTGGAAGCCAAGGTAACGGGCCGTTGATGGCGCGCGTGCTTCTGCTGTTGTGCGTAGCCCTGCCGCTGGCCGCCGCCAGCCCTGCAGACCGTATCCAGGCATTGCTGGATGCGTCACCTGTGGCGCGCACTTCATTCTGGGGAGTCCGCATCGTGGATCTCGAACAGAACCGCACGTGGTTCGAGAGCAACCCGAATCGCCTGTTCCTTCCCGCATCCAACGCCAAGCTGTTTACCACTGCGCTGGCTTTGATGCGTCTGGGGCCGGACTATCGATTTCAAACCCGGGTGCTCGCCGGCCGCGCACTCGGCGATGCCAGGGACGTGGACGATCTACGGCTGGTGGGAGGCGGCGATCCAAACCTCTCCGGACGCGTCATTCCCTATCGCATGGGCGCGCCGCCCGGCAACCCGCTCGAAGCCATCGAGGACCTGGCGGACCAGGTGTTCGCGCGCGGCGTTCGCGTGGTGAGCGGCGACATCGTCGCGGACGATACGGCCTACGTTTGGGAACCGTATCCGGATGGCTGGGGTTTGCACGATTCCGTTTGGGACTACGGCGCCGCGATCAGCGCCCTGAGCATCAACGATAATACGATCGCCGTGACCGTGCTGCCCGGCGGGCAGGAATCCGCCCCCGCCCGTGTTTTGCTGGCGCCCCCGCTCGAGTATTATCAGATCGACAATCGCGTACGCACCGCCGCCGGACCGCGCAAGATTTCCATCGACCGGCTGCCCGGCTCCCAGCAGGTGCGTATCTGGGGCAACCTGCCACCCAAAGATTCCGGCAGCACCGAATTGCTGGGCATCGACGATCCGGCCCTCTACGCCGCCTATGCTCTCCGCGATGCGCTCGTGCGGCGCGGGGTCGCCATTCGTGGCGCGGCGCGCGTCATTCACCTATTTCCGAACCAGGTCGAGGACATGAAGAACGGCCCTTCCCCCGAGCCTGAGCCGGGTGTGGAACTGGCGCGGCGCGAGTCGGCGCCGCTGGTAGAGGACCTGCGTATCACCGACAAGACCAGCCAGAACCTGCACGCGGAGATGGCTCTGCGGGCTGTCGCCAAAGCGCGGCGGAACATCGGCAGCCGCGAAGCGGGCCTCGCCGAGTTGCAAACTTTCCTCGACGAGGTGGGCCTCGAGCACGGCAGCTACAAATTTGCGGACGGCTCGGGCTTGTCGCGCTCCGACCTGGTCTCGCCCGCGGCGGTGGTCCGGCTACTGGCCTATCTGTACCAATCGAAGCTCCGCGATCAGTGGCTGAGTTTGCTGCCGGTAGGCGGCCAGGATGGGACGCTGCACGCACGGTTCGTGCGTACCCCGGCGGCAGGCAACATCTACGCCAAGACCGGCACGCTGGCGCACGCGAGCGCGCTCTCCGGCTATGCGCGCCGCCACGACGGCCATACGCTGGCGTTCTCCATCCTGGTAAACAACTACAACGTCCCGGTTTCCGAGGTGCATGCGGTCATGGATCGAATCTGCGCCCTGATGCTGCAATAGACCCCGCCCGGCTGCTAAAATCGAAGCAATGCCTATCTACGAATACAAGTGCCAGGATTGCGGAACGAAGTTTGAGAAGCTGGTCCGGAAGATGTCCGATGGCGCGGGCTTGGAATGCCCCTCGTGCGGCCAGCAGCATTTGCGCCAGGAGTTTTCCACGTTTGCCGCGCGCGCCGCAGCTCCCAAGCAAGCGGATGGCCCGGTGTGTCCCAGCGGGCGCTGCAGCAATCCCGGCATGTGCGGCATGAACATGAACTGAGAGTGGCCGGGGACGCCCGGCGCGTCATGCAAAAAAACTTCCTGGTGACGGTCGGGGAGTACACTTCCCTGGCCTTCCTGTTGCCGGCCGCTACCTTCGTCGGGTATGTGATCGGCTACCTCCTGGACAAGCTGTTTCACACACACTTCCTCTATATTCCGTTCCTGATCCTCGGAATCGCCAGCGGCTTCGTGCAGCTTGTGCGGCAGCTCATGCGGGACACACGCGACAATGGATCCTGATCAGGCGCACTTCGATGCCGCGCTGCGGCGCATCACCCGCGGCAGCCTCGCGCTGGCCGCCGCCGGCTGTCTGGTCTGCCTGATCCTACGGGGCTGGACCGCGGCGGTGGCGTTCCTGCTGGGCGCCGTGGCATCGTATCTGAATTTTCGTTGGTTGAAGAAGTTGGTGGACGCGCTCGGTGGCGCCGCGCACACGCGCCCCAGCCCGCGCTTTGCGATCCTGATCGGCCTGCGCTATTTGCTGTTGGCGGCGGGAGCTTATGTTATAGTGAATTTTACCGCCTTAAGCCTGCCGGCCGCCCTGACCGGTCTGTTCGTTCCGGTCGCCGCCGTCATCTTGGAAATCATGTTCGAACTGGTATATGCATCATAGGGAAATCTGGCTCGCCAAACTTTTCAACGACTATCTGCCGGGAGCGGGCAACGCCTTTCTGAAGCTCGTGGGTATGCCGGCGGAGCCGCGGCCCTGGGCCGGCTTCATCGTCATGCAGCTCCTGGTTGTGCTGATCCTCATCGTGCTGTTTGCCTTTCTGCGGCCGCGCCTCTCGATGGACCGGCCCGGTAAGCTGCAGCACTCTCTCGAGCTCATATATGAATTTGTGCACGGCGAATCCGAAAGCGCGGTGGGCCACTCCGGTCCACGCTACATCGCGTTCTTCGGCACGCTGTTCCTGTTCATTTTGTCCTGCAACCTGATCGGCATCATCCCGGGTTTCGAATCGCCTACCATGATTCCCTCGGTTCCCGCGGGCTGCGCGATCGCGACTTTCATTTATTACAATGTGGCGGGCGTTGAGGCGCAGGGTGTCTTGAACTATTTGAAGCAATTTGCCGGCCCGATGCTGGTGCTGGCGCCTCTCATGATCCTCATCGAAATCACCAGCCACCTGGCGCGCCCGCTGTCCCTCACCGTGCGTCTTTATGCGAATATGTTCGCGGGCGAGAAGGTTACTCTGGTGTTTCTCAGTCTCACTTACTTCGCCGTCCCCGCTGTGTTCATGGGACTCCACGTTTTTGTTTCGCTGCTGCAGGCTTACATCTTTATGCTCCTCACCATGATGTACGTGGGTGGAGCAGTATCGCACGAGCACTAATACCGGCTTAATGCCGCCCCTTCAGCGTGAGACCGGCTGCAAGAGGATGACGGGAACCACCTCCTGGGGGCGATCTTAAATCGAAGGAGCAAGTCAGATGAAAGTAAAGTGGATCTTACTGGCGTTGGTGCTGTTCGTGTTCGCCACGCCGATTTTCGCGCAAGGCACAGCCCCCGCCGCAGGCACCAATTGGGTGGCGATCACTTCCGGGTTCGCCATGGCCATCGCGTCGGGAATGTGCGGCCTGGCGCAGGCCAAGGCCGTGGCAGCCGCCGCTGAAGGCATGGGGCGCAATCCCGGCGCCGCGGCGGCGATTCGGTTCGCCCTGCTGCTGGGTTTGGTGCTGATCGAATCACTGGCGCTGTACACGCTGGTCATCATCTTCGTTAAGGTTGTGTAACGGTTGTGGCGCACGCTTCAGCACGCTAAGGCGTGCGCCACGCCCGTCTAGTCCGCCTGCATGTACCAAGGCATGTTGATCACGAGGATGCGATCGTTCCCCTTGAAATAGAGAGTAGTCTTCAACGCTGCCCCGCGCTGGTTGTGCAGCAGATGGTAATACCAATGCCGCTCGACGATCTCGGGAATCACGACCGCGATCTGTCGATCGGGGTTCTTCTTCGCTAGGTCCAGCACATAATCTACGATCGGAGTGATCACGAAGCGGTAGGGCGATGGAATGACGGTGAGTTTGGGCGGCTTCATACCGAGCTGGCACACCGGATCTTCAACGAAGCCGAACCACTGTTGCCGCAGGTAGGACGTGCGCTCGCCGGAGTCGATATGCAGGGCCACCACGTCCGGCGATATGGTGAGGGCGAAGGTGAGAGCCCGCTTGGCGATCTTGCTCCAACGGTCCACCGGCACCACCACCAGCGGCGGAGAGAAGGCATGGAATTCCAGCGGCGATTGGCTGCCGATCTCCAGTCCCACTTGGTGATACTGGCGGCGCACCGCGATCATTACGAGTAGCAGGCCGGGGATCAACAGCAGTGTAATCCACGCGCCCTCCAGAAACTTGGCCACCAGCACGACCACCACCGTGATCCCCGTGGCGGTGGCGCCCAATCCATTGACGAACATGCTGCGGCGCGCACCTGGGCCGCCGGTCCGTTTCCAGTGGAACACCATGCCGGTCTGCGAAAGCGTGAACGCCAGAAAAGCTCCCACTGCGAACAGCGGGATCAGGCGGTCCGTCACGCCGCCAAACAGGATCAACAACAGAGCGGAGAAAGCGGCCAGCACGTACACGCCTTGCGAGTAAACCAGCCGCCGGCCGCGAAAGCCGAACGACCGCGGCAGGAATCCATCTTCTGAGATCACCTTGCACAAGCGCGGGAAGTCTGCAAACGCCGTGTTCGCGGAGAGCGCCAGCACCAGTAGGATAGAGCCGATCGTCACGTAGTAGAAGAGCCCCTTTCCCAGCACCGCCGCCACCAGCATCGACAGCACGCTTTGATATCCGGGCTGCCCAGGGTCAGTAGCGGCGATGCCGTAGACCGGAATCAGCCAGGCGATGCCGGCCAGCAGCACGATGAGAAGGGCGATGATGATGGCTAATGTGCGGCGCGCGTTTTCGGCGGTTGGCTCGCGGAACGCCTTCACGCCGTTGCTGACCGCCTCGACGCCCGTCATGGCCGTGCAGCCGCTGGCAAATGCTTTGAGCAGGAGCCAGACGCTCGCCGCCGCCAGCGCGGGGGAAGCAGGGGGCGGCGCGACCACCGGCGCCGGATGGCCGCCGCTCATCAGAATCTTGACGAAGCCGATGACGATCGCGATCAGCAACGTACCGACAAATAGATAAGTGGGGATCAGGAAAATGGCGCCAGTCTCGCGCACGCCGCGCAGATTGACTACCGTGATCGCCACCAGAATGCCGAGGCACATCAGCAGGGTGTGCGACTGCAGGCTGGGTGCGGCCGAGACCAGGGCACCCACGCCGGCGGAAATGCCCACCGCCACCACCAGGATGTAGTCGATCATCAGCGCAGCGGCAGCCAGCAAGCCTGCAAAAGGGCCCACATTCGCCCGCGCCACGGTGTAGGATCCGCCTCCGCCGGGATACGCTTCGATGGTCTGCCGGTAGGAAAAGAAGACGATGGTCAGCAGAACGATGATGGCCGCGCTGATGGGAACGATGTAGGCGACGCCGGCCGCTCCGAGCGGGATCAGCAGCGTCAGCGCCGCCTCGGGTCCATAGGCAGCGGAGCTCAACGCGTCCAGGCCGAAGATGGGAATGCCCGCGGTGGCGCCGATGCGTTCGGCCCTTTCATCGGAGGTGGCCAGGGGCGCGCCAAACAGTGAGTTGATAATCGACATCGAGGCTATTCCGCCGCAACCGTCAATAACTGCTTGCCCGACGTCCGCCAGAACGCCCAGAGCACGATGGCCAGGGCTACGGCCGGATACATGATGACGGCCCACTCGTAAGGTTTCGTCAGCCCCTGCGCGCCCGGTGTCGTCAGCAAGAGATTAGCGAAGAAAATTGCCACCATCGTGGATACCAGACCCAGCCTTAGCAGCACGAATACCAGCAACGTGAAGATTACCAGAAAGAAACCGAAGGTCAAGAGACCGCCACCCTTCCACACGTCACCTTCTTGCAGCGTGAAGACCACCGCGGCAGCCACCGAGGCCACCCAATCTTTCCGAAAGACCGCGCGGAAGCAGAAGATGACCATCACCACAACAAGCCCGAAGCTCGCGGCGTCCTTCGCCATACTGACAACATCGGCGATCCAATACCGCGCGGCCACGCCCACGTCTTCGCCGGCCGCCGATCCAATGACGCCCTTCGACACCTGGAACCATTGCACACCAACGAAGAAGAAATCGATAATCACTCCTACCAGCGCGCCATACAGGACATGGGCACCGACCTGGGGATCCTGCCAGCGGCCGGCCAGCACACGGCTCCACGTCACGATGGAATGCGGCCAGCGTGCGCGCACCGCCGGTTCAAGGGCGATGTAAAGCAGCCAGATCAGCCCCGCCTCGGTTACCCAGCCCGCCGCGTTCGTCGCGAAGATCCTCAACATGGCGATGTCCGTCACCCAATGCGCGCGCGCCACCCAGGCTACGCCCATCAAGATCAGAAATGACGCCGCTAGCCGCAATGCGCCGCGGCGGTCGCCACGCCCCGCCCTCAAATTGCGGGCTGCCAAAAAAACCGAAAACAGGAACACCAACGCGGATGTGACTCTAGTCAAGAGGACTCGGATGGAATCTTTCCATCGGCTCATGTGCGACGCGGGCATCCGCCAGACCCCCGACCACGGCCGGATCACCTGCAGTTCCGTAATCCTGCCGTGCCACGCCGACGCCTGCACCGTCACATCGGTACCGAGCTCCGGGTACTTCCCCTGCCACGCTTTCAACCAGTCGAACGCGTACCGCGGCGTATAGCGCGGCGCGGTTTCCGGCCACCGGGAAAGGTCGAACCCGGTGGCCCGGGAAATAGTCTGCACATCTACTTCTCGCGCCCCCGTGGAGTGATCCACCTGTGGCGGAACCGCGAAGAACCTCCGCAGCTCTCCTTTGCTGGTGAGCCACACCTCGATCATTCCCGAGATCGTCGGCGCAGGCCGATCTTCGGTGACTTCGCCGTCCGGCAGCGAGACGAGCGCCAGCGGGCTTTCGCGGTAACCAAGCTCAAGCGGAGAATCGGCCAGGTACCAACGGCGCGCTTGCTCCACGGTCTTGACGTGCTTGCGTGAAGCCGTAATGGCATCCCAATCCCAATGCAAGTCGTACTTACGGTCGGCGGGCGGCGCGGTGTAGCCAAACGCGGCGGCGTGTTCCCGCGCCTTCGCGGCCAGCGCATCTGCGGAAAGCTCGTAGGGCACCAGGCTGTGCATCTCGACGTTGGTCCGCGCAAACGGCACGGCGATAATCAGCGCGGCCAATCCCACGGCCAGCGGAATGGATCGCTTTAGCGATAAGCCTTCTGTCTTGCCGGAGGCGGCCACTAAGTCCGGAGAAGGTGTCTCGCCGGCGGCCAGCGCCGCCGCCAGTGGATCGCCTCCCGGTAGCGCGGCGGCCACCGACAATGCCGTCTGTGGGCGTTTCGCCGGCTCGGGATCCAGGCAGCGGCGGATAGCCTTTTCCACCGCGGGGTCGATCTCGGCCGCGAGCGATGACATACTGACGATCTGCGCGCTCTCCTCGAGTCGAATCAACTCAGCCCTGGTCACGGCTTCATAGGCGCGCTTGCCGGTAAAAATCTCGTACAAGACCATGCCCAGCGCGAAGATGTCGCTCCGCGCCGTGACCTCTTCGCCGCGCAACTGCTCGGGCGCCATGTAAGCGGGCGTACCGCTGTGCACTTCAGCGCCGCGTAGCTCGTCCGCCACCGCGGCCAAGCCGAAGTCCATCACCACCACGTTGCCGCGTTTGTCGAGCATGATGTTGGCGGGCTTCAAATCGCGGTGGATCACACCCTTGTCGTGCGCGGCCGCCACGCCCGCACAGATCTTGCGGGCGATTTCCAGCGCCTTATCGGACGGCAGCCTCCCTATGCGCTGCAGCAGCGACGCCAGGTCCTCTCCATCCACGTACTCCATGGAGATGTATGGCATGCCCTCCGCTTCGCCGACGTCGTAGACCCGACATACATTGGGATGCGAGACCTGCCTGGCGATGCGCACTTCATTGTGAAATCGCTCGAGCGCGCGCTGCCAGTCCGCGCCCGAGTCGGGCAGAAATTTGAGAGCCACCGGTTGTGCGAGCGTGAGGTCGGTGGCCCGGTACACCTCGCCCATGCCGCCCCGGCCCAGCAGCGATATGATCCGGTAGCGCCCGGCGATGAGTGTGCCCGGGACGAAGCGGCCTTCATCCGCCGACGACGTCGAAGATGGCCGGCTGGACGCGCTAGTGGTGCTCGCGGTGCCGCGCATGGCTACGGTGGCCGCTTCGGATGGAGCCGGATCGCTCATGGCGTTTCTACTAACAGTAACGCTTTTCGAAACGGGGTGGTCCAAATTCACGCGCTGAGGCCGTTCACTTCTTCCGTTGTCCACGAATCGGCGGAGTTGGCGACCCCCGCCTCACCGCCGTTTCGCTTGTGCGCGAGTCTTGCGAGGAGGCGGCCGCGCAGGCTTCCTGCCGCTTGCGGCCGGCTTAAGAACCGGCGCCCCTGGTCTGCGACGAACATCGCGGCAATACAGAAGGCGCAATCGAACAGAAAATGGAAAAGCACCATGTGCTTCCGATAGTCGGCGCCGTCGCCCAAAGCCGCGACATAGAAACTCGTTCCGGCCATGGCCGCCAGGAGAAGGTATCCATAGCTGTACGCCGAACCGTTCCGGATGGCGAAGAGCAACGCCATGGCCGCCGTGACCAGGAAGAAACCACCGGCCAACGGCAGGGAATTGAACCGTGCGCGAATTGGATCCCACATGGAGAAGCACTTGGCTTTCTCCCCACAACTGTAACCATAGCCCCGCTGGAAGTTCCCCAGCATATGCGGGCGGTTGGACATGACACTCCGAATTACTCGACTCGTTCGCCGGAATAAGCTTACGGGGTGCACCAGATAGAACTTCAATATTCTCCGGAAAGTGCAGTGTCCCGGGAAATAGCCCGCGGTTTCGGCATTATGCGGCTCGAACGGAGTACTTCCCTTGTAGGCTTCTGCCCTGGGATCAATGCCGAGTTCGGCCAGATCGCGGCGCGGATCATCGGAGTCCAGGAGCACACCGGTGAAGATGGTGGCGTAGAGTGGTGGACTGGCTAACCCGCCACGAGCCGTGAATGCCGTAAGGATACCGGCGCCCGCGACCAGCGCGGCGGCGGCGATCGCGAGGGCGCGCAGCGGGCGCCATTCCCGCCGCAAGAAAGGGATGGCGATAAAGAAGAGTCCCATCAGCAGGCCGAACGGCGCATACTGCAGCTTGGACGTCGCTAGCACCGCGGCGCTCCCGGCCAAAAGGCAAACGTTCCCTGGCCGTGGCTGCCGCAACGCATCGAAAAGGAACGCGACCAGGGCCATGGCGGACAGAATCGCGGAAGGTTCGGCATAAAAGGTATTGAAATAGGCCAGGTACCCGACGTCGGCCACCATCAGCGTGGCTAATACCAAACCGGTGGTCCGACCATATTCAGTGGCGTTCTGAAGTGTGCCGGCCAATTTCCAGAAAACCACCAGGAGCGCCGTCAGGTGCACTAGCGCCAGCCATCGTATGTCGAACCATGGAGACTTCGAGACCAGACGATGCAGCGCTAATGCAGCCGCCACGAACAGCATCTGACTCGAAAAGTAAGGATCCGAAATGTGGGGCGCGGTGAAGTCGAAAGCAACGTCGGTAAAACACCAGAATCGATCATCTCCCACGACGTTCGGCGGATAGGTAAGTCCGAAAGGCGTCATCAAGCGGGCGAAATCGCCTTGGTTCGCCAGGCCTATGACAGGCGGCGCCAGCAGGACGTAAGATCCTATCGCGGCGACCATAACCAACAGCATGGTCCTTACCGTTAGAAATCTCTTCATCTAGGAGATTATCTATCCATTCAGCCCTGACTGCAGCTTGACAGCAGCCGGCGTTACCTGGAGTCCGTTTTGATATCCTGCCCTTAGCATCCGCATGGATCTCATCAAATCCGAACAGGAGTTCGAAGACCTGCTATCCACCCCGAGCGAAGCGGACCGCGCCGCGTTGCGCGCGATGGACGGCGATCTGCTGATTCTGGGGGCGGGCGGCAAAATGGGTCCGAGCCTCGCGCGGCGGGCACGCCGGGCGTCCCACGACGCGGGCGCAGCGAAGAAAATCACGGCGGTCTCACGCTTCTCAGACCGGTCCGCGGAGAGACAAATTCAGGAAGCCGGAATCGAGACCATACGCGCGGATCTGCTCGATTTCGATCGGCTCGCCCGCCTTCCCGATGCCGCAAACGTGATCTTTATGGCTGGCCGCAAATTCGGATCCTCAGGCGCTGCACACCTAACCTGGGGGGCCAACGCATACCTGCCGGCGCGCATCGCCGAGCGGTATCGCCACTCCAGAATCGTGGCCTTCTCCAGCGGCAACGTGTACCCGTTGGTTCCAGTGACGAGCGGCGGCGCTACCGAGAAGACACCGCCCGCACCCATTGGAGAATACGCGCAGTCGGTATTGGCGCGCGAGCGCATGTTTGAGTTTTTCTCCGAGCGGTACGGCACCTGCGTCTGCCTGCTGCGCCTCAATTATGCCGTCGAACTGCGCTACGGCGTGCTGCTCGATATCGGAACGAAGGTGTGGCGCGGTCAGCCGGTGGATGTGAGCATGGGCCATGTAAACGTGATCTGGCAGGGCGATGCGAACTCGGTTTGCCTGCGCTCGTTCGCGCTGTGTCAGTCGCCGCCCGCCGCACTTAACGTGACCGGACCGGAGGTGCTGGCGGTGCGCGAGATTGCGCGGCGCTTTGGCGAACTCCTGGGACGGCGACCGGCATTTGAAGGGCAGGAGGCGGACACCGCGCTGCTCAATAACGCGGCATGTTGTCATGGGCTGTTCGGCTGTCCCTCGGTAAGCGCGGAGACGGTGATCGCATGGACCGCGGACTGGATCCGCGGCGGCGGTATCACTTGGGACAAGCCCACGCACTTTGAAACGCGGGACGGCCGCTTCTGACGGGCACAACATTCCCGCCTGCCGCGCCGGGCACGCTTGCCTGTACAGGCGAGCCGTGCTCGCCGGTTGGTGAGCTTCAACTCGCCGAGCCGGCTACTGAAGTTCGCTGGTTGGCAGGCGAAAGCGCCTGCCCCACCACACGCACATCTGTCGTGTCGGGACAACAAATGTAGAAACGCCACAGGCGAGCCGTGCTCGCCTAGACATGCTCATCCGCGACTTTCCAGGAATGCTTTGGCTTGCTCCTCGGTAGCCTGCGCGCCGGTGCCCCCGGCCGCCAGCGTCGAGAGCGCTCCACAAGCTGCCGCGAAGCGCAGCGCGTTCCGCAACCGCGCGCTTCCGGCCGGTAGACCGAAGACGGATCGCCCGCTCGCCCGCTCGCCTGTTCGCCCGCTCGCAACGTCGACGCCTGTTGTCGACGTTGGCGAGCCTGGCTCGCCCAGCCACGCGTGCAGGAAACCCGCATTGAACGAATCGCCCGCGCCGGTCGTATCCACAGGCTCGACCGGAAACGCCGGCACCCTCATCAGCGTGCCGTTCTCAAGCACCGCACAGCCATCACTGCCCAGCTTCGCTACCGTCAGCGTCCGGCCATTTTCGAGCGCGCGTAAACCTCGCTCGGGATCGCGCAAGCCTGTGAGTCCGAGCAGTTCCACCTCGTTCGGCAGGAACACATCCACCTCGGCTAGCAGGTCGATCACGTCGCGGCCCCATTTCTCCTCCGGATCGAAACCGGGATCGAGCGACGTAGTCAGACCGTGTGCGTGCGCCTGCGCCAACAACGTCTTCAGGCCGGGCCGCAGCGCCCGCTGCAGGAAAACGGAAGCAACATGCAGATGATCGAAGCCATCCAGCCCGCCTGCGCTGATCTCCTCCGCGCGCATGGTCGCCATCGCGCCGAGATACGTGACCATGGCGCGGTCGCGCGGCGAAGTGATCGACACGGTGATGCCGGTCTTCACTGCGCCATCGCGCATCACGCGCGACGCGTCCACGCCCAGCCTGGCAAGCGACTCCATGCATAATTCACCCCAGGAATCCATCCCGACTTTGCCCGCGAAGATGACCGCATTGCCGAGCTTCGCGAGGCCGGCGGCGCAGATCGCCGACGAACTACCCAGCGTCAGCGTCACGTCCTCGACCAGCGTTTCCTGCCCCAATGCCGGAAATGAAAGATAATTCCGCAGTATCAGGTCGAGGTTCAACTCGCCGGCAACCAGGAACCTCATGACGGCTCGTGCCCCGCGAGACGATGGACGGGGAAGCTCTCCACTACGCGGTGAATGACGCCGCTGTCGGAGGGCGCATCCGGACGCAGCCCTTCTTCCAGGCAACGAAACGTGGCCAACAACTGGCCCACGATCACATCCAGGACGGGCGAGTTCTCGTCGCCGATCTCCGCCATGCCCGGGCACTCGATCACGGTGTCGCCTTGCCGCTGCAAGTCCGCGGGAACGCGCTCGCCCGCGATCACTTTCGCCAAAGCGAGTTGCTTGCGGTCGAGTTCGCGAATCAGGTCCGATTCAAAAGCGCGCAGCCGCGGATCCGACGAAAGGAAACACACCACCAGCGTGTCTTCATGGATGTAGCTCATCGGACCGTGCCGCAACCCCAGGTAGGTCTCGCACAAGGTACCCACCCGGCCCGCCGTCATCTCCAACATCTTGAGGGCGGATTCCCGGGCTGCGCCGAAGCGCGATCCGCTGCCCAGGAAGACTGCGCGCCGGAAACTCGTGCTGGCCGCGCGCGCCAGCGGCTCCGGCCCGCTCGCCAACAGTTGCGTGCCCGCGCGGCTGAGCCGTTCGCACAGAAGCCTGTACTGCTCCGGCGCGCGCCACATGCTCAGGAACCGCGCTGCCATCGCCATATTGGTGAAGCTGCTGGTCATCACCAGGCTGCGATCGTTGGTGCGATCGTCGAGCACGATCACGGCCACGCGCGGATTGTCGCGGTAAGCCGTGGCAAGACGGCCCGCTTGGTTGCAAGTAATCACCAGGTGACGGATTTGAGGTTCCGCCTCGAGCATCAGTGAAACCGCCGCGCCACTCTCCGGACTATCGCCAGAGCGGGCCAGCGAGACCATCAGCCCAGGCCGTCCCGAGGGCAGTGCCGCCGTACCATGCGTGAGCAGCGCGCCGCCGCCGATGGCTTCTGCCGTAACGCCCAGGTCTTTCCGGAGCACCGGCGCCACGCACTCGCCCGCATACAGCGAGCTTCCGGAGCCTGTGAGAACCAGGCTCGCGATTCCATCCGTAAGGCGCTCGATCGTCCGCGCGCTTTCCAACACCCGACTGCAGGTGTCCAGCCACGTAGCAGGCTGCTGGAGAATCTCCTGCACCGTATGGAAATAACCTCGGCTGCGCTGCTCCGCTTCCTCCGCCGATAGCAGTTCGCTCATCGAAATGTGTCCGCGATTCACGTATCCTGATTTATAACATGCCTATCAACGCGGTCATTGCGCATGGCGGCGGGCCTACCGCCGTGATCAACGCGAGTCTTGCAGGCCTCGTTGAAGAGTTCCGGCGGCGCGCACCCAGCCAGTACCTTTACGGCGCTCGCTATGGACTCGCCGGACTCCTCCGCGAAGATTTTCTGGACTTGGCTGCGTGTGACCCGGATCTGGTCCGCCGAATCGCCGAGGCGCCCGGCTCTGCCTTGGGGTCCAGCCGGCTCGCGCTCGCGGACGGCGATTACGACCGCATCCTCGAAGTCTTCCGGCGCGCCAACGTTCGCACCTTCTTTTATACCGGCGGAAACGGCTCCATGGAAACCGCACTGCGCATCGCCCGGCACGCGCGCGATGCCCGATACGATTTGCAGGTCATCGGGATTCCCAAGACCATCGACAACGACCTCTGCGTGACCGACCACACTCCGGGCTACGCCTCCACGGCCCGCTTCTTCGCCTGCGCCGCGCGCGATGTAGGCGCGGACAATCTTTCGCTGCCCTCGCCCGTTTGCGTGCTCGAAACACTGGGGCGCAACGCAGGCTGGATCGTGGCGGCGACTTCCTTAGCGCGGCACTCGGAAGACGATGCGCCGCACCTGATCTACTTCCCGGAGCGGCGGCTCAGTCTGGATCGTATCGCCGCGGACGTGGAGCGCGTATATCGGCGCCTCGGCCGCGTCATGCTAACGGTATGCGAGGGACAAACTGACGATCGCGGCGTGCCGTTCGGGGCTGACGTGGATCGTGCCGAAAGCCAGGCGCACCGGCTGGCGTCCAATCTGGGCCACACGCTGGCGCGTCTGCTGAGCGAGAAGCTGGGGATTCGCGCGCGCGCCGAAAAGCCGGGATTGCTGGGACGTTGCTGCGGCCCGTTCGCATCGCCACTGGATCGCCAGGAAGCTGCTGCGTGTGGGCGCGCGGCTGCCGTGGCGGCTGCCGAAGGCGCTTCAGACGTCATGATCGCGCTGCGTCGCGAATCGAGCGCCCCGTACCACGCAGCAACTTTTCTCACTCCGCTCGAAACAGTCGCCCGCAAGGAGAGCGTGCTGCCGCTGGACTGGATTCATCCCGACGGCAATGACATACTGCCCGCGTTTCGAGAATATGCCGCGCCGCTGATCGGCGAGATCGCTGCGTGGGCGCGGCTGTAATCGGCTCTTTGACCGCCCCCGCGATGACGTGCTATGTGTCGGCCATTATGCGAACCCGCACGCCCTCACGGCGCAGTTTCCTGAGCAGCACCGCCGCAACCGCCGCGTTGGCGGCAAAGCCCGCCGGCGCGCAGACCCCCGCATCGCCTGCGGCCAAGCCCACCCTGGCACTCGAAGATTTTCAGCCCAAGAGCATGCTCGCCGTGCCCGAGCACCCGGTGCCCCGCGCGAAATATCCGGTGATCGACGTCCACACGCACGTGTCCTCCGTCCTCCCCAAGCAGCGTGCCGCCGGTTCGCCGGCGCTGACCCACGCGTTCGCGCAAATCGACTCGATCCTGGCCTGGATGGACCAGATCAACGTACACACCATGCTGAACCTGACAGGCGGCTACAGAGATCTTCTCAAGCAGAACGTCCGCGATTTGCAGCAGCGCTACCCGACCCGATTCTTCAACTGCGTGGAGCCCGCCTACGACAAGATTCGCGAACCGGGCTTTCCCAAGTGGCAGGCGGATGAGATCGCGCGCGGCAAGCAAGCCGGTGCCGTCGGCGTGAAGGTACTGAAGACCCTCGGGCTGTATCTTCGCGAGCAGATCCACGAAGGACCGCTGGTGAAAATCGACGATCCGCGTTTCGACCCGATGTGGGACGCGGCCGGCCAACTCAACCTCCCCGTGTTCATCCACACTTCGGATCCGGACGCCTTCTTCACGCCCGTCGATCGCTTCAACGAACGTTGGGAAGAACTGGGCCATCATCCGGACTGGTCTTTCTACGGCAAGGATTTTCCACCGAAGGCCGAATTGCTGGCGGCCCGTAATCGCGTGATCGCGCGCCATCCGAAGACCACTTTCGTGGGTTTGCACGTCGCCAATCATCCCGAGAATCTGGACGAGGTCTCCAACTGGCTGGATGATTTTCCCAACCTCCACGTCGAGACAGCCGCGCGCCTGGGAGAACTCGGCCGCCAGCCGCGGCGCGCCCGCGCATTCTTCGAAAGGTACCAGGACCGCATCATGTTCGGCACTGACGCCACGCCAACCGCGGGCGGAACTCCACAACAGGATATCCAGCCTGCCATGTACCAGATCTACTTCCGCTGGCTGGAAACGCTCGATGAATACTTCGACTACGCGCCCAGCCCCACGCCGCCGCAGGGACGATGGCGGATTTATGGGATCGGCCTTCCGGATGAGATCTTGAAGAAGGTGTACCACAACAATGCGGCGCGTTTGTTGGGGCGGGACGCGCTTTAGCGCCCTTTGCGCGACGTGGCTAATCGCGCTTCGCGCGATGTGGCTGGTGGTTAGTGGCTGGTGGATGGTGGTCATGTCTGCGAGCAGTGCGTGCGCCGGGAAATGGCCATGCTCCGCTGCGGGGTGGCTTCAAGTCGTGCCGTAAGCTGCGTCGCAACTGTGGGGCAGCCAATCCTGGCTGCCGCTGGCTTTCAGCCGGCGCTCGCCGACGCGAAACCTCGTCCCGAAAGAGCCGCCTGAAGAGGGCGGCTGCGGGCAAGATTGCCCACCCCACATTACTCATACCGCAACACCTCCGCCGGGGCGATGTGCGTGGCGCTGCGCGCGGGGTAGATCGTAGCCAGAAAACTTACCAGGATCGCGGCGGCAGCCACCCAAACGCCATCCACCCAGCGCGGCTCAAATGGCACGAAGCTCAGCGCGTAGACCTGCTCATCGAGCCGTATCCACCGGTAACGGTCGGCGAAGTAGCAGAGCGCGTACCCTACCACAAGGCCAATCGTGGTGCCTACAACGCCGATCAGGATGCCTTGCAGCATAAAGATGCGGCGGATTTGGTCGCGGCGCGCGCCCATGGACATCAGCACGGCGATGTCGCGATATTTTTCCATCACCATCATGACCAGCGTGATGAGTATGTTCAACGCCGCCACCAACTCGATCAGCCCGATGGTGACCACCGTGACGGCCTTCTCCATCTTCAGCGCGTTGAGCAATTGACGATTGCGCTCCATCCAAGTGGTCGTCGCATACTTGGGACCGGCGATCTTCTCAATGGCCTTGGCGGCCTCCGGTGCAAGGTTCAGATCGTCCAGCTTCACCTCGATCTGATTGACGACATCCGGGAGTGACAGCGCCTGCTGGGCCGCCCCGAGCGAGGTGTAGGCCCAACTGTCGTCGATCTCGTAGAAGCCGGAATCGAAAACCCCCACTACCCGAAAACGGCGGATACTGGGGCGCGGGCCAATAGGCGTCATCTCACCTTGCGGGCTGACCACGTTTACCATACTGTTGAGCAGCATACCCACGTCCTCGGCGAGGCGGGCGCCCAGGATGATGCCGGGTACGCCACGCTCCGGCGTGCTGCGCAGACGGTCGACCGAGCCGGCTTTCAAGTGGCGCAGCGTATCGCTGATTTTCAATTCCGCGTCGATGTCCACGCCTTTCAGCATGGCGCCCTTCGACATGATCGTGCCCGAGAGGAATACCGGCGTGTAAAGCGCGGGCCCGGCCGCGGTAACATGCGGCACCCGGCGGATCTTTGCGGTCAGCCCTTCCCAGTCCTCGATTCCGTTCCGCGGTTCTTTCTCCTGCACATTGATGTGCGCCATGGCGCCGAGCAGGTTGCTCTGGAGCGTGCTGCGGAATCCGTTGTTGATGGCCAGCGCCACGACGAGCGCCATCACTCCGGCGGAGACGCCCAAAATCGAGATGGCGGTGATGACGGAGATCACCGCTTCCTTGCGGCGGGCCTTCAAATAGCGCCGCGCCACAAACAATTCGAAGGAAGAGGGCACGGCTCAGGCCCCGTCCAATTCCCGCAAGCGGCGGGCCAGGCCGATGGGGCCTTCCGGACGCAACAGCGGAAAAAGAATTACGTCGCGTATGGAGCGCGAGCCGGTCAGGATCATGGTCAGGCGATCGATGCCTATGCCTTCGCCGCCGGCCGGCGGCATGCCGTAGCTGAGGGCGCGCACGTAATCCTCGTCCATCTGGTGCGCTTCTTCGTCGCCGCGCTCGCGCATGGCGATCTGCATGTCGAAACGGCGGCGCTGCTCCTGCGGATCGTTCAACTCGGTGTAGCCGTTGGCCACCTCCATGCCGGCGATGTAGATCTCGAAGCGTTCGACGAACTCCGGCTCATCCGGTTTCTTTTTGGACAGGGGCGACATCTCGACGGGGTAATCGTAGATGATGGTGGGCTGTATCAGTTGATCTTCCACCACGCGCTCGAAGATTTCAGCCAGGGCTTCGCCGGTGTTGGCCTTTCCGGAATGCCGCAGCAGCCATTCGGGATCGCGCACTTGCTCGGAAGTGGGACGGTCGCCGCCCTGCCAGTATTGCACGATCGCGTCGCGCATGCTGAAGCGTTCCAGGCGGCCGAAATTCAGCTTGTTGCCCAGGTACTCCACTTCGACGCCGCCCGTCGCATCCCGCGCCACCTGCTCCAGCATTTCAGCGGAAAGGTCGATCATGCCGCGGTAATCGCTGTAGGCCTGATAAAACTCCAGCATGGTGAACTCCGGGTTGTGGTGCGTGGAAAGCCCCTCGTTGCGGAAGTTGCGATTGATCTCGTAGACCCGTTCGAGGCCGCCCACCAGCAGCCGCTTGAGGTACAGTTCGGGCGCGATGCGCAGGTAGAGGTCGATATCCAGGGTGTTGTGATGCGTGATAAACGGACGGGCTGTCGCGCCGCCGTACAGCGGCTGCATCATGGGCGTTTCCACTTCGACGAAGCCGTGGCTCTCTAGCTGTCGGCGGAGCGAAGCGATAATGCGCGCGCGCGTGAGGAACACCCGGCGCACCTCCGGATTCGCGATCAGGTCCAGGTAGCGCTGGCGGTAGCGGGTTTCGACGTCTTCCAGCCCGTGCCATTTCTCGGGCATGCTGAGGAGCGTTTTGGCGAGGTACTCCAGGTGTTCGACGTGCACGCTCAACTCGCCGGTGCGCGTGCGGAAGAGGTAGCCTTCCACGCCGATGATGTCGCCGAGATCGATGAACTGGTAGACGGCGAAGTCGCGCTCCGGGAGGGCATCTTTCTTGACATAGATTTGGAGGCGCTCGCCATCCTGAGCCAGATGCGCAAAGCCGGCCTTGCCCATGCGGCGCAAGGTCTGCACGCGTCCGGCGATGCGGACGCGCACTGGGGAAGCGAGCTCTTCTGCAGTCTTCGACCCATATTCGGCCAGAATGGCGGGGATCGTGTGCGTGAACTCGAAACGTTGGCCATAGGGCCGGAAACCCAGTGCCTCGATCTCGCGAATCCGTTCGAGGCGCTGTTGCAGCAGATCGTCTTCCAGCGACAAATCGTTCTCCTAGGGGAATTGGTTATTATAGGTCTTCCTTGACCCGATCAATCTCTATTATCATTCCAGCCTACAACGAAGAAAAGCGATTGCCCGCGGCGCTGCGCCAGGTGATCGAATATCTGCGGCGCGGCGGCTGGCCGTTCGCCGAGATTCTGGTGGTGGACGATGGGTCCGCCGATGGCACCGTGCAGGTCGCCGAACGGATGCACGCCGAGTACCCGGACCTGCGCGTGCTGCGCAATCCGGGGAATCGCGGCAAGGGCTACGCGGTGCGGCACGGGATGCTGGAATGCCGCGGCGCATGGGCGTTGTTCACCGATGCGGATCTTTCCGCGCCCATTGAGGAGCTTGACAAGCTGTGGCAGGCCGCAGAGCAGGGCGGCGTGAGCGTGGCGGTAGGATCGCGGGCGCTCGACCGGGGGTTGATTGGAGTGCACCAGTCGTGGTTCCGCGAGAACGCCGGGCGGCTGTTCAACCTGAGCATGCGGCTGATCACCGGGCTGCCGTTCCGCGATACGCAATGCGGGTTCAAGCTCTTCGAAGCCGGCGCCGCACGCGAGATTTTCCGGCGCCAGTTGCTGGACGGCTTCGGCTTCGATGTCGAGGTGCTGTTCATCGCGCGCCGCCTGGGCTATCGCGGAGTGGAAGTGCCGGTGAAGTGGAACGACGTGCAGGGGACCAAGGTGAGTACGCTGCGGGGTTTGGCCGCATTCCTGGATCCGTTGCGCGTGCGCTGGAACCAGTTCAGGGGGCGGTACGCGTGAGGCCATCAAGGCGGAGGGCCAGATGAAGCAGTTGGCACGCATGGAAGAACTGGTGGTTAGAGATTCTGACATCATGCGCGGAACGCCTGTGTTCAAGGGAACCCGCATTCCTGTCGACTTGGTTGCCGACATGCTTGCTCAGGGCGCAACGCCTCGCGAGATTCTGGACGGCTATCCGACGCTGGACGAGGAGAAGATCGGCATCGCGCCGCTGTACAAGCGCGCGTTTTCGCGGCGCGGGCGTCCCAGCCGTCGCCCCTGGGGCGGGAAGAAGCCGCGCAGCAGTCGGTCCTTCCCGCTGGATAGTCTGCTCGCGCCGGGATGACGTTCCCGATTGACGACTTGTTGAGTGATGTCGCGGCGTGGGCAATATCGTCCCACCCGGCATTCGTTCCGCCACAATCCATTTCAAATAACTCTTATGCCGCAGCGCGGTATGCTCTGAAATGGTGGACGACGCTTCCGAACGTACGGTTCTGCAGTTGCCGAAGTTCAAAGCCGAGGCCACTAAGTTAATCGGATCGGACGGCATTGAGGCGGTAGCCGTTTATTTGATCGACCATCCGGAAGTTGGCAAAGTGATAGCGGGCGCTGGCGGTGTGCGGAAGTTGCGGTGAGCGGCGAAGGCTAAGGGAAAGCGTGGCGGCGCTCGGGTCATCTACCTTTACGTCGTGATCGCCGCACGCATCTACCTGCTCCGTTGTTATGCCAAGAATGTTAAAACAGATCTGACCCCGGAAGAAAGAATTGCGGCAAATCGCGGCTCACCTGAAAGGAGCGCAATAGAATGGCAAAGAAATCGGCTGCGAAAAAGACGGCCTTTGGAGCGGACTTGATCGAAGGAACGAAGCTGGTCCTGGCTCACCAGCGCGGCAAAATTGAACTCCAGCAGGTTTGGCCGAAGCCGATCGACGTGAAGGCCATTCGCAAGCGTGTGAACATGTCGCAGGCCGAATTCTCGCGAGCCTACGGCATCAGCAAACGCGCGTTGCAGGAATGGGAGCAAGGCGGGCGTCAACCAGACTCGGCGGCCCGCGCGTACCTGACCGTCATAGCGAAAGAGCCAGCCGTGGTGCGCCGGGCACTCGCTAACGAATGACGCCAAGCCTGCGCACGACGGCATCCGGTTTGCGATGATACATGATCACCTCACCGAAACAGCACGCCCGAGTGCATCAGGTAATGCTCCGCGATGGGACCCAACGAAAGCGCCGGAAAAAAGGTCAGCGCGGTGACGATGAGGATGGTCCCCACCAGCAAAATCACAAATAGCACGCCATGCGTCGGCATGGTGCCGATTGTTACCGGCACACGCTTTTTGCGAGCCAGGTTCCCGGCCAGGGCCAACGCGGGAACGATCACCAGAAAACGCCCGATCAGCATTTCGAGTCCCAGGGTCAGGTTGAACCACGGAGTGTTGGCGTTCAGTCCGTTGAAAGCGCTGCCATTCGTCCCGACGGCGCTGGCGTTAGCGTACAGGATCTCGCTCAATCCGTGAGGACCCGCATTGCCCAAATTAGCCGCCGGCGCGCCGGGAGGGTTCCAGTATCCGCCGGCTTTAAAATGCACGAGAAACGTGGCGCAGGAAATCAGCAGGTTCGCCGCGGACGCGACCACCAGCGCCAGCATCACCATCTTGATGTCTTTGGCCTCTATGCGCTTGCCCAGGTATTCCGGCGACCGGCCCACCATCAGTCCCGCGATGAAGACAGCTATCAGCACCATCAGGATCATCGAGAGGATGCCTGAGCCGGTGCCGCCAAAAATCACCTCGCCGGTCTTGAGATTCAGCATCTGAATCAGTCCGGCAAGCGGCGTATAGCTGTCGTGGGCGCTGTTCACCGCGCCATCGCTCGAGGCTGTGCTGGCCATCGAGAACAACGCCGATCCGGCGGTTCCGAAGCGGACTTCCTTGCCTTCCATATTGCCGCCCACCACACCGAGGCCATGCAGCATGGGATTGCCGCGCTGCTCGCTAACCGTGGCAATCGCGGAGCCGCAGGCGAAAAGAAGGAACATCACCGCGAACAGCGTCCAGCCCTGCCGGCGATCCCTCACCGCCTCGCCAAACGTATAGGTGAACGCTGTAGGAATGGCCAGAATGAGCAGCATCTCAAAAAGATTCACGACCGGCGAAGGGTTCTCGAAGGGATGCGCGGAGTTTGCATTGAAGAAGCCGCCGCCATCCGAGCTGAGCAGTTTGATGGATTCCTGCGAGGCGACCGGTCCCAGCGCGATGGTCTGTTTCGCACCCTCCAGGGTGGTGATGTGCCGGTAGTCATGGAACGTCTGCATAATGCCTTGCGAGCAGAGAATCAGCGCGGCCGCCAGCGACAACGGTAGCAGGATGTAAAGGAGTGCGCGCGTCACGTCTACCCAGAAATTGCCGAGCCGGGCGGCCGAAGCGCGCGCGAAGCCGCGGATGAGCGCCATGGCGACGGCCATCCCGGCGGCTGCCGAGGTGAAGCTCTGCGCGGTGACTCCCACCATTTGCGAAATGTAGCTGAGCGTGGTCTCGCCGGAGTATGCTTGCCAGCTTGTGTTCGACAGGAAGCTGACCGCGGTATTGAAGGCCAAGTCTGGCGTGAGGAGGGTTCCGCCGGCGGGATGCCCGGGCAAGAACCGCTCGCATCGCAACAGGACGTAGAAAAGAATGAAATTCGCGAGGCCGAAAGCCAGGCAGCACCCGGCATACGTGCGCCACGTCTGCTCTTTTGCCGGGTTCACGGCGCACAACCGGTATATCAGGCGCTCCACCGGCAAGAGCGGCTTCGAAAGGAAGGTCTTTCCTCCCTCGAAAACTCTCGCCATATACCAGCCCAGCGGCTTGGTGATCGCCAGCAACAAGCCCAGGAAGACCAGGAGCTGACAGAGACTTGTCCAAGTCAAGCGTGATCCATGCGCCAGTATGGCAGAGTTCCTGTCAAGACGCTGTAAGGAAGGTCTAAGGAGTGCGTAAAGAAAGCGGCCTGCGCGGGCCGGCGGGCCTTCCGTGAATGTGCATCACAGATGTAGCCTGCGGGTCCCGCGGCAACCGCGCATGCACAGATGGCAACTCCTTTGCGTCATTAGAAAAGAATATCGGGATATTAGTGGAAGGAAAACTGCTATCGCGGCATTCCGTATCAGCCGGGCACTTTACGGCCAGCGCGGCGTCCAAAGTGTTAGTCGCGGCCCGCGCCAGCATTGCGTAAGTTGGAGAGGAGACTATATGAGATCGCGCAGGATACGTGTGCTTGCAAGCGGCATAGCAGCCATCGCCATAGGCATCTATGCCGAAACCACTCTCGCCCGGGAGAAAACCCCATCCAAGAACGATCCCGTTGCCATCGCGGTCGCGAAAGGCGCGAAATGGCTGGTTTCCGTGCAAGGGAAAGACGGCGGCTGGGGGCAGGATGGCGGCGAAACCTCTTACGTGCGCCAGGGGGAGAGACTGGAATCGAACGGCAATGACGTCGCCAATACCGCTGTGGCCGCCGAAGGGCTGCTCCACACGGGCAGCACGCCAACCGCTGGTCCCTACCGGGAATCCCTGCAGCGCGCCGTGCGATTTATCCTGACGCACGTGGACAACAGCCCGGCGGAAGGGCTGGCGGTGACCGACGGGATGGGCACCCAGATCCAGCGCAAGCTGGGACCATATATCGATACGTTTCTAACGTCGAAGCTGCTGGCCGATCTCGATGGCCAGATGGGCGACCGCCAAGCCAATGAGCGTGTCCGCCGCAGCCTGGAGAAATGCGTCGCCAAGATCGAGAAAAATCAGCTTAAAGATGGAAGCTGGAACGTAGCCGGCGGGTGGGCGCCCATCCTGGGCACATCCCTGGCGTCGCAGAGCTTGTACGCCGCCAAGGCCAAGGGCGTGGCAGTCGCGCAACCGGCCATGGACAAAGTGCAAGAGTACGCGATGTGGACTGCCGCGTCGCCGGCGGCTGGCGCGAGCGGTTCCGGGAGCGGTGTAGGACCAGGCACTGGCGGAGGCGTTGGCGGTGGCGTCTTTCGGGCGGGCGCGGCAGGTAGCGTTACATCGCGAGTAGAGGTATCTGCCGTATCTGCCGGTGTTCCGCTCTACAAACGGGCGCAGGAACTTGAGCAGCTCAGCCGCACCGAACCGGATCGAAAAAAGAACGCCGTGGCGATCGGCACCATCGAGAAGGAGCTATCCGATCCGCGATTCGTGGCCGGCTTCGGATCCATTGGCGGAGAGGAATTCTTCTCCTATCTGAACATCAGCGACAGCCTGCATCGCGCCGGTGGTCCGCCGTGGGAGAAGTGGAATGCGGAAATGACCGCCAAGCTTTTGAGGATGCAGAACGAGGATGGCACGTGGGCCGGGCACCATTGCATCACGGGCCGCGTGGCGGTAACCAGCGCGGCTATCCTGATGCTGATGGTGGATCGCGAGCCGGACGGTCCGATCGACAGCGCGAAAAGAAACTGATGGCGGCGCGATGTTGGATTGCGCTGCTGCTGCTGGCGCAAACCGGCTGTGTACAGACCGAGCAGCCGGTCGTAGCCCGGGCGGCGGCGTACCTGTGGCGGCAGCAGGCCGGTGATGGCGCGTGGCACAGCCACACCTACGGCCTGCTGCGGTCCGGGCAGGCGCTGACGCCGTTCGTGTTGGAGGCGCTTCTCGAGGTGCCGGAGCGGGTTTACCCGCTGCCGCGCGCGGACGCCGGCCGGGCCATCGCGTTCATACGGAGCCACACCCGCCCGGATGGCGCGCTCGGAATGACCGATCCGGGTATTCCCGACTACCCCAACTACGCGACGGCGCTGGCTGTGAGCGCACTCTGCCGGGCGCGGCACGCGGGATGGCAAGAGCAGGTTCGCCCCATGGTCGCGTATTTGCGCGCCCAGCAATTCACGGAGCAGAACGGCTGGGATCGCCAGGACCCGGTGTACGGGGCGTGGGGCATGGGCGGCGAACGGCGTACCAAGCCGAACACCGGGCACGTGGACCTTTCCATGACGCGGTATGTTCTCGACGCGCTGCGCGCCGCCGGAACGCCGGATTCCGACCCGGCCTTCGAGTGCGCGCGCGTGTTCGTGGAACGCTGCCAGAACTTCGATCCGGGGCGTCCGGATGATGGCGACGGCGGCTTCTTCTTCTCGACCACCGAGTTCGAAACCAACAAAGCCGGTAACGATGGCACGCATTTTCGAAGCTACGGCACCACCACCGGCGACGGCATTCTGGCGTTGCTCGCCATCGGCAGGCCGTCCAGCGATCCACGGGTCGCGGCGGCCGCACGCTGGCTGACCAGCCACTACCATGACATCGACGTCCCCGGTTTCGTGGGCGCGGCGTATCAGCGCTGGCCCCGAGGTCTGGCCTTCTATTACGCGGCTGCCAGCAGCCAAGCATTTCGCGCGCTCCACTTGGATGCCGGCGCGCGCGTGTCGGACAGTTTGCGGCGGATGCAACGCGCCGATGGCTCCTGGGCAAACGCGGAGAATCTGGTGAAAGAAGACGATCCGCTGATTGCGTCGGCGTTTGCGGTACGCGCGTTGCTCGCGCCGTGAAGGAGTCTGCCGCAGACTACACCGGTGCGGTTGGCCCGCGTCCGCAACGACTCGTTCCGAGCGGGCGGGCAGCTAGTGAATACCTGTTGGACTTCTCCAACACGCGCCCCGCGCGATGTAGCTTAGTCGGTTTCGTATGTTGGGAAGACCACACCCTGACGGTCCCGGCTCCGATCCGGTCCGGACCGGCGACATCCTTACACCTTAGACCGGCGACATCGTTTACATTTACGGACTGGTTCCGTCCCCATTTGGCCGCGGCCGCCGGGCACGTCAGCAAGCTGAACTGGTTCCGAGAGACAGAGGCTAACTCGCGGCGGAGGATCACTTTATAATGCAAAGCATCCGGCCGGCACTCAACTCGCCTAACCTCTGTTTTCTGCCACTTTCGCGAAGTGGTCTACTTAAATTGTGTAAACGATGTCCTCGGCCGGGCAATCGGGGCCGCGCGTAAGCAAGCGGCGCTACAATACGCAACTGCCGATATCGGACCCACGCATCCTGAAATATTATCCGCCTCCGGCTTGACAGCCCACCCCGCCGGGTGCATAGTGAAGGTGGAGAGAGGAGCGAAGCTGGCTGCTCTTTCCGCAAGGCCCCTTGAGAAAGGGGAGTACGTGATCCCTCGTAGAGGGAGCCCACTTGGAAAAGGAGGAAGTTACATAGAACCAGTCCACAAAAAGGGCGGCTACCGGCTTCCTCGGCTGACCGGCTGCTGAGTGGTGACGCGCCACACGCAATTATATTTGCACCAGGCGCCGCGGTACTTGCACCGCAATCGAAAAAACTCCACCAGCCGGAATAGGAACGTACAGCGGGATCTGGCGGCCGCCCTCTCCGATTTTTTTGCTGTCCCCGCGTTTGGCTTTCCCTCCTCCGCAGATTCTTAAGCAACTTCCGGCCTCTGAAGCGAGTCTTGAGGCGCGACATTGTGTATCCTGGCAGCCCGTGGCAGAAGTCGCCGTGAGTCGCGGTTGGCAGGCGAAAGCGCCTGCCCCACCACTAGCGTTACATTTCGTCATATCTCCGGCGGGCTTCGGCCTCGACAGAATTTTTGCAAGGAGTGTCGAATGTGTCGAAAAGTGTCGAATTTCGTTTGAGCGGAATTGCTCTTCTGCACTCACACTAGCACGCCGGCCTCCGGATTCCGGCGCTACGGGGATGAGGGAGGAACTGTAGGTAGTTGAATTGTTAGGCTGGACGGGGCATGGGCTTTTTTTCCGACGATTGTGACTGAGCCCTCCCATCCCCACGTCTACTTCCGCTACACTGATTGTTTTCCAGGCAGTTGCAGGCGACCGAACGTGAATGCCGTCGAATTCCAGGGTGTTTCGAAGAGCTACTCCATCTACGACTCGCCGGGCGACCGGCTAAAGGAGTTGCTCTCGTTCAACCGGCGGAAGCTGCACAAGGATTTTTGGGCGCTCCACGATGTGAGCTTCGAGACCCGGCGCGGCGAGACCTTCTGCATCATTGGCGAAAACGGCTCCGGAAAGAGCACGCTGCTGCAAATGGTGGCGGGCATTCTGCATCCCAGCCGCGGTTCGCTGGCGGTAAGCGGGCGGGTATCGGCGCTGCTGGAGCTGGGCGCCGGATTCAACCCCGAATTCACCGGCCGCGACAACGTGTATCTGAACGGATCCATCCTGGGTTTGAGCACCAGGCAGATCGACGAACGATACAAAAACATCACGGACTTCGCGGAGATCGGCGAGTTCATCAACCAACCGGTGAAGACGTATTCGAGCGGCATGGTGGTCAGGCTGGCGTTCGCTGTAGCCATCAACGTCGACCCCGAAATCCTGCTGGTGGATGAGGCCCTGGCGGTCGGCGACATCTACTTCCGGCAGCGCTGCATGCGCAAGGTACACGAGTTACGCGCACGCGGCATTACCATTCTGTTCGTCTCCCATGCCATCGGCGATGTGAAAACCATCGGCGACCGGGCGTTGTGGCTGGACCACGGGCGCATACGGGAGATCGGGGAAACGGACCGTGTGGTGGCGAAGTACCTGGCGGCCATGGTGGAAAAAGATTCGGCATACGTGATGCTGAAAGGCGCGCCCGAACGTGCCCGCGGGGGCGAGCGGGTGTGTGCTCCGGAAGTGGTCGAGCACATTCCGAACGTCGACCACCGTTATGGCGACGGCCGCGCGGAGGTGTTGGGAATCGCCGCACTGGATGCGCAAGGCGATCCGGCGCACCTTCTGGAGCCCGGGCAGCGCCTCACGGTACGGATCAGCGTGCGGGCGCGCGAAGAGATCGCGCAACCCATCGTGGGATTCATGATGCGCAATCACCTGGGCATCGACTTCTCGGGCACCAACACGGCGCGCGAGAGTCACGACCTGCCCATGATGAATGCAGGCGACATCTACACGGTGGACTTTCATCTGGACATGCCGGAGCTGTATCCGTCTTCGTTTTCCTTCTCACCGGCCATCGCGGATGGCACGTTGCTGGGCTATCGGATGTGCGACTGGATCGACAATGCCATCGCCCTGCAGATGGGCCCCTCGGAGGGCCAGATCTACGGGTTTCTGCGGTTGCCGTGCCGCGTGGAGGTGAATGCGCGGCTCGCGGCGAAGGCGCCGCAGTTCACGGAGCGCGGCGTTGTTTGAATTCACCGGCGAGCGCGTGATCCCGGACCAGGTGGATAGGGACCTGCTGAACGAACATCTGGCGCGCTACGCATTCGCAGCCCGGCTGGCAGGCGGCAAGCGCGTGCTGGATGCGGGATGCGGCACGGGCTATGGCTCTGCGGAACTAGCGGAATCGGCGCGTGCGGTAGTGGGCGCGGATATCGCGGCGGAGGCGGTGGCCTATGCGCGCGAGCATTACTGTGTACAGAACCTCTATTTCGAACAGGCTGCCTGCGGCGCGCTGCCGCATACCGGCGCGGCCTTCGATCTGGTGGTGGCGTTCGAAGTGATCGAGCACTTGCGCGACTGGCGGGACTTCCTGCTGGAGGCGCGGCGCGTGCTGGCGCCGGAAGGTCAATTCGTGGTTTCGACGCCCAACAAGCGGTATTACGCGGAATCGCGCGGCCGCGTGGGGCCCAATCCATTTCACGCGCACGAGTTCGAATTCGAGGAATTCCGCGCGGAGTTGTCGGCGGTTTTCCCGGTTGTTTCGATGTTTCTGGAGAACCACGTAGAGGGCGTGGTGTTCCGTCCGGTGGAGGCAGGGGATGCCGCCGAGGTTCGCGTGGATGGCGGTGAGACGCCACCCGCTGAGTCGCATTTCTTCGTAGCGGTATGCGCGCTCACTCCGCAGAGCGGCCATCCGGCGTTCGTTTACGTTCCCAGTGCAGCGAATGTTTTGCGCGAGCGCGAGGCGCACATTGCGCTGCTCGAGGGCGAGCTGCGCCAGAAGAACGCCTGGCTGGAGGCAGCCAAGCAGGAGAATCGGAGAGTGGCGGCGGAGTTGGAAGAGCGCAACCACTGGGCTGCGCGGCTGGACCGGGAACTGGCGGCGAGCGGCGCGCGCATCCAGGAACTACAGGAGGAACTGGCAAGCGAGCAGGCCAAAGCCCAAGCCAGTATCGCCGAGATGGAGCGGGAGGACCGCGTCAAGACGGAATGGGCGGAGCGGCTGAATGCCGAGCTCGGCGCCAAAGTGCAAGAGCTGGCGGAATGCGTGGAGTATCTGCACCAGGCGGAGAAGACCGTAGAAGAGCGCACCCGTTGGGCGCAGGGACTGGACGCCGAGGTCGCGCAGCTTCGCGGAAGGCTGGCGCTGATGGAGGCCTCGCGCTGGGTGCGCCTGGGCCGCAGCGTGGGGCTGGGGCCGGACGAGGATGTCCCCCCTAACCTGAAATGAGCCCGCTCGCGCGCCTTCTCCGGACCATTCTCCTTCTGCTCCTCTCCCCGTTGATTCTGCTGGCCGCCGGGCTGTCGCTGGCGCTCACCGATGTGGCGTGGCTGTTGTTCGGAAGGAAAAGGCGCGCCAGCCCTGAGCCGTGCCGGCGGGATGCCGCCAGCGTGGTGATCCCCAACTGGAACGGACGCGACCTGCTGCGGCAATACCTGCCATCCGTGCAGGCCGCGCTGGCCGGCAATCCGGGAAACGAAATCATCGTGGTGGACAACGGCTCCGAGGATGGTAGCGCCGATTTTGTGCGCGAGGCTTTCCCCGATGTGAGAGTGCTGGCGCTCGACCGGAACCTGGGTTTTGGCAGCGGTTCAAATGCCGGCTTTCGCGCGGCGAAGAACGACATCGTCGTGCTGCTGAACAGCGACATGCGGGTAGCCCCCGACTTCCTGGCGCCGCTGCTGGCGGGTTTCGACGGCAGCCGCGTCTTCGCAGTCTCGTGCCAGATCTTCTTCAGCGACCCTGGCAAGCCGCGCGAAGAAACGGGACTGACGCAGGGCTGGTGGCAGGATGGGGGCTTGAAGGTGCGGCATCGCATCGACTCGGGCGTAGACGATCTGTTCCCCTGTTTCTACGGCGGCGGCGGATCCTGCGCATTCGACCGGCGGAAGTTCTTGGAGCTCGGCGGGTTCGACGAATTGCTGGCGCCCTTCTACCTGGAAGATACCGACCTGGGTTACCTGGCATGGAAACGCGGCTGGAAGGTGTTGTACCAGCCGCGCAGCGTGGTGTATCACGAGCACCGCGGCACTATTGGGAAGCGCTTCAGCGAGGCTCAGATCCAGGCGGTGCTCAAAAAGAATTACATACTGTTCTGCTGGAAGAATATCCACGACTGGCGGATGCTGGCGGCGCACTTCTTCTTCTCTTATGGGGGGGCGCTGTTCGGCGTGGCATACGGGGATACGCCGGGGCGCGCGAGTCTGGATGGATGGTGGCGTGCGTTCCGGCAACTTCCGGGCGCCATCGCGTCTCGCTGGCAGGCGCGCGGACTGGCGGCCGTGGACGATAGGGAAGTGTTTCGGAGACCTTTGGGCGGATATTTTAGGGATCGGGAAAATATTGGTTGGCAGGCGAAAGCGCCTGCCCCACATGCGGCGCTGAAGGTGCTGTTCGTCTCGCCATATCCGATCTGCCCGCCCGCACATGGCGGCGGCGTGTTCATGTACCAGACTCTTCGGGAGCTGGCCAAGATGTGCGAGGTACACCTAGTGGCGATGCTCGACGAGCCATCGCAGGCGCCGGCGCAGGAGGGACTGCGGGAATTCTGCGCGTCGGCGGAGTTTCTGGTGCGCCCGCCGCGGCCGGACGCGATAGGTTCCGTGGTGCCGCACGCGGTGCGCGAGTTCGCCAATGAAGACCTGGACTGGCTCATTCACCGGCAGCTTTATCTGAAACGGATCGATGTATTGCAGCTCGAGTACACGCCGCTCGGGCAATACGCGCGCGGATATGGGCACATCCCCACGATGCTGTTCGAGCACGACATCTATTTCCAGTCGATCGCGCGGGGGCTGGAGCACATGCGGGGTCCTCTCGCAAGAATCAAAGCCCGGTTCGAGTACTTGCGAGCGCTGCGGTACGAGCTTGCGGTCCTGCGGCGCTGCGATGGGATCCAGGTGTGCACGCGGGAGAACCTTGAATACCTGGCTTCGTTTCTGCCGGAGATTCGCGGCCGCTTGCGCGAGGGCCTGCGTGCGGGCATCGACACGGCGCGGTATGAATTCAAGCCTTGCGGGCGCGAGCCGTTCACCATGCTCTTCCTGGGAAGCTTCCGGCACGGGCCCAACCGGGTGGCGCTGGACTGGTTCGTGGGCGAGGTGCTGCCGCGCATCGTGGCGCGCCGGCCCGAAGCGCGGCTGGTGGTGGTGGGTTCGGACGCGCCGCCGCGGCCGCCCTACGCGAATCGCGCGCCGGCCATTGAAATCCGCGGGTTTGTGGAAGACATTCGCGAGCCGCTGGCCCGCTACGCGGTGTTCGTCTGCCCGGTGCTGAGCGGCTCCGGCGTGAGGGTCAAGCTGCTGGAAGCGTTTTCGAGCGGGATTCCGGTGGTCTCGACACGAATTGGCGCCGAGGGACTGGCGCGGAAGGACGCCGAGTTTTGCTTACTCGCGGACCAACCGGCAGCGTTCGCGGCGAAGGTGCTCGAAGTTTTCGAGAGCCCGCAAGGCGCCGCGGAAATGGCCGCGCGCGCGCGCGCCGAGGTAGTGGCAAACTGGGACATGGCCGCCATCACGGAACGGCTGGTCGAGAGTTATGGGGACGCGGTGCGCGAAAAGAATCCTACTTTGCCTTTGGCGCGAGGTCCTGTTTGAGCAGCTTCACGATGCGCTCGGCGGTATGGTCCATCTCGCGCGGATTGGAGTTCTTGGGTTTTTCGAAGGCGGACCAGAGCACCTGGCGGGACTTCACATCCACCAGGAAGATGGTTCCGCGGCCGCGGCCCGAGAGACTCATGGAGCCGGCTTTGTCGGCCTTGTTGACAGTGTCGCCCAAAATCGACGGTGCGGCCAGCGGCTTCGGCTCGTCTTTAGATTTGGAGGAATCCGTTTTGTCCTTGGCCGCTTTGGCTTCCGTGGCGGGCGCGGGTGGCGGCTCCGGCGGCGGATACAGGGCTTTCAACCGGTCTTCCAGAGCCTCGCCCACCTGGTCGGTGATGACCACGTCGGCCTTGGCCGGATCCGTGACTACCTGCATCACGTGGTCGCGGGTCAGGCGGTTGGCGATGAACTGGTCGAGGCTGTGGCCCATGGGCAGAAGGTACACGCTACGGCCGTCGCTGAGTTCCGCGGCCGCCAGCCCAAGGCAGCAAAGTAGCAAAAACGCCGATTTCATTGTAGTCTCCATGATATCAATGTGACGCTTCCCGCGATGTATAAAGACGATACCATCACCGTTATCATCCCCTGCCTCAACGAGGAGCAGGGCATCGAGCGCGTATTGCGCAGCATGCCGGATTTCGTGGACCAGGTCATCGTGGTGGATAACGCCTCCACCGACCGGACCTCTGAGGTGGCGGCAGCGCTGGGCGCCCACGTGATTCGCGAAGACGTGCGGGGCTACGGCCGCAGCTACAAGCGCGGCTTCGCCACCGCCACGAGCGATCTGATCGTGACGCTGGATGGCGACCACAGCTATCCGCCGGACGCCCTCTCCTACCTGCTGGAGGCCTTCCGGCACCTGCAGGTCGACTTCCTGAATGCCTCGCGCTTTCCCGTCCGGGACCGCCGCGCCATGAGCCTCAAACACCATTTCGGAAACCTAGTGCTTTCGCTCGCTATGTCCATCCTGTATCTCCGCTGGGTGCGCGATTCGCAATCCGGCATGTGGGTCTTCCGGCGATCGATCCTCAAGGATATGCAACTGGAATCGGACGGCATGTCATTCTCCGAAGAGATCAAGATCGAGGCGCTGAAGAACCCGCGGGTGCGCTTCGGCGAGATCTCCATCATGTACACATCGCGGATTGGAGAAAAGAAGCTCAATCCCTGGAGAGACGGCTTTCGCAACCTGTGGTTTCTGGTCAAGAAACGGTTCGTGCGGCGGCGCAGGCCCTGAGGGCAAGGGTCCGCGCGGATCAGAGCGACGGCCGGGTGAGCCGCTCGTGCGACCACCATAGCAGCTCGTGGCAGAAGTCGCCGTGGGTCGCGGTTGGCAGGCGGAAGCGCCTGCCCCACCACGGCGCGGCTCTGCGCGACGGCCGGGTGGCCCGCTTTTACGACCTCCATAGATAGCAGCCCGTGGCAGAAGTCACTGTTAGTCGCGGTTGGCAGGCGGAAGCGCCTGCCCCACCATAGGCTATTCTGGACGTTCTTATTCGCATGCCGGAGTCTATCACTGGCGTAACCGTAATTGTGCCGATATGGAACCGGCGCGACTTGCTCGAGCGCCTGCTGTGCCGGTTGGGCGCGCAGACTCACCCGATCGCGGAAGTGCTGGTGGTGGACGACGGTTCCGAGGACGGCGCAGCGGAACTCGCTGAATCGAGCGGCGCCAGGGCTATTCGCATTGACGGGCACAGCGGCTTCGCCAAAGCCGTGAACCGCGGAATTCGCGAGAGCCGCACGCCGCTCGTGGCGATCGTCAATAACGACGTAGAACTAGCGCAGGATTGGTTGGAAAAGCTGGTGGCCGCGCTCGGGCCGGGAGTCTGGTTTGCCACCGGCAGAATTCTGCAGGCCGCGCAGCCCAGCCTTATCGACGCGACGTATGATGCTGTTTGCCGCGGCGGTACGTCGTGGCGGGTGGGGCACGGCTGCCAGGACGGCCCCGCATTCCGCGAAGCGCGCCGCATCTGGTCCGCTCCATTTACGGCAGCCCTGTTCCGCGCCGAATTATTCAACGCCGTGGGGCTGCTGGATGAGCGGTTTGAATCGTATCTCGAGGATGCGGATTTCGGGTTACGCTGCGCGCGGGCCGAATGTGCGGGCCAGTACGTTCCGGATGCCATCGCCTGGCACCAGGGCAGTGCCACTCTCGGACGTTGGCATCCCGAGACTACCAGGCGCATGGCGCGGAATCAGGTTTGGATCGTCGCCAAACATTATACGGGGCGGCTGTTGTGGCGCTACGCGTGGCCCATCGTGGTAGCGCAGGTTCTTTGGGGGCTGGTCGCTCTGCGGCACGGAAAGGGATGGTCGTGGCTGCGGGGCAAAGCGGAGGGAGTCCGCAGGTTTGCCGAATTTCGCAACAATACCGCCACGGAAGGGCTGGATTCAATCCTGTCCAAAAGCGAGCGGGAAATCCGCCGCGCGCAGCGGGAATCGGGTGCAGATTTTTACTGGACCTTGTATTTTCTGCTGACCGCGGGTGGGGCAAAGTGACACATGCCTGAGGCGGGGATCGTGATTGTGACACACGAATCGGGGGTCGAGATCGGGGCTTGCCTGGATGCCGCGCGGCCCACCGGCGCGGAAATCGTGGTGGTCGACAACGCCTCTGGAGACGATACCTGCGCGCAGGTGAGACGCCGCGGAGTGCGGCTTATCGCCAACCCGGAGAACCGTGGTTTTGCGGCTGCGGTGAATCAAGGCGTGCGGGCGCTCGATACGCCGTTGGTGCTGCTGCTCAATGCCGACGCGCATCTGGAGACCGGTCTGGATGCGCTGCGGCAGTGCTGCCAGCTTCCGGGCGTGGCCGGCGCGTGCGGCAAACTGGTGGATGGCGCAGGCCGCCCGCAGATCGGTTTTGCGGTACGCAGCCTGCCTTCGCCGGCCGCTCTGATCTGCGAAGCTTTGCTCCTGAATCGCTTGTGGCCGCGCAACCCAATCAATTGGCATTACCGTTGCTTAGGGTTTGACTTCTCCGCGTCCGGTTATGTAGAACAGCCGGCGGGCGCCTTTCTGATGATCCGCCGGGACGTATTCGATGAGTTGGACGGATTTGACGAGCGATTTTATCCGCTTTGGTTCGAAGATGTGGATTTTTGCTGGAGGGCCAGGGAAAGAGGCTACCGGATGCGCTATACTCCAGATGCCGTAGCCAAACACACAGGGCAGCATTCCCTCGCGAAAATTTCACTGGAGAACCGGCAACTTTATTGGTATTGTAGTTTTCTAAGGTTTGCGGCCAAACACTACCGGTCCAGTACGGCTAGAATGGTATACTTGGCTGTTTTCCTCGGCTCCATACCCAGGATGCTTCTGGGGATGGCAGCATTTCGAAGCCTGACGCCCATAGCAGTATATGGCAAAGTGATGGCGCTGGCCGGCAGAGCTTTTGTACGGCCAGCGGGATGAACGGCGGTTTTGTGCTTTTTCCCAGGTCTGGGGTGAACGGATGTACAAGTGATTGGCGTTATTCAGGTTCGAGTTCATGTCCCATAACGACTTCGTATCGGTCACAATCGTAACTTACAACAGCGGCCGTTTTATCAAGAGATGCCTGGAATCGGTGCTGGCGCAGCGGTACCCGAACACGGAAGTCATCGTCATCGACAATGCCTCGACTGACGGGACCATCGACATCCTGGAACAGTTCGAAGACCGCTGCCAGATCGTCTACAACGAGGAAAACGCCGGCTTCGCCGCGGCGCAGAACCAGGCCATCGGGCTGGCCACCGGTTACTGGATCCTGACGCTGAATCCCGATGTCCTGCTGTTGCAGAATTTTATCCAGGCCCTGGTGGACGCGGGCAATTTCGATCCGAGCATCGGCACGGTTTGCGGCAAGCTGCTGACCATGTCGGCCACTTTCGAGATCCCACCGAAGCCCGTGGTGGACTCCACCGGCATCTACTTCAACCCCATGCTGCGGCATCTCGACCGCGGCAGCCAGGAAGTGGACAATGGCCACTATCTGCAATATGAATTTGTGTTCGGAGCTACGGCCGCGGCAGCTTTATACCGCCGCGAGATGATCGACGACATTTCGCTCGAAGGCGAGTTCTTCGACTCGGATTTCTTCGTCTACCGCGAAGATGCGGATGTGGCCTGGCGGGCGCAGTTGCTGGGATGGAAATGCATCTACGTGCCTTACGCCCGCGGGTATCACGTACGCAAGGTCCTGCCGGGGAATCGCCGCGCCCTGCCGCCCGAAATCAACATGCACTCGGTGAAGAACCGGTTCCTGATGCGCATCAAGAACATCTCGCCGGATCTCTACCGGCGGAACTGGTTCTCGATCACCGCGCGGGACATTATGGTGGTCATGTCCTGCCTGGTCTGGGAGCACACCTCCCTTAAGGCCTTCTGGTTCCTGGCGCGCAACTGGCGGCGGGTGATTGCCAAGCGCGAGCAGATCCAGAAAAGATGCCGCGTGGAACATACGTATATCGCCAGTTGGTTCAAGTACGCCCCGGTGAGTGTACGGGCGCCCAAGAAAGCGCCCAAAGCGCCGCGGCTGGTATCGCGCTCTCAGGCGGCGAAAACGTAACGTTCCATCTAACTCCTGACTACCGCCCGTCAGACGCCGTGAAAAAATCGGTTGGCAGGCGAAAACGCCTGCCCCACCATGCGCATTGCGATCCTGGGAACCCGCGGCATTCCCGCCAACTACGGGGGATTCGAAACGTTCGCGGAAGAGCTTTCCGTAAGGCTCGCGGCGGACGGGCACGCGGTCACCGTCTATTGCCGCGAGCGCTACGGCCAGCCGGTTTACCGCAGTGTCCGCCTGCAATATCTGCCCACGATTCGCCACAAATATTTCGACACGATCGCGCATACGTCGATCTCTACCTTGCACCTGCTGGCCCATCGCGCGGATGTGGCCCTCTATTGCAACGGAGCAAACGCGGTCTTCACATTTCTTCCGCGCCTGTTCGGAATGCCGGTGGCGCTGAACGTGGATGGGCTCGAGCGCAAGCGCAAAAAGTGGAACCGCGTAGCCAAGGCCTGGTATCTGGTTTCGGAGCGGTTGGCGGCGCTTTTCCCAACCGAGGTGGTCACCGATGCGCGCGCCATTCAAGAGTATTACCGGCAGCGCTACGGCAAGCGCAGCACGTTCATTCCGTACGGGGCGGAAACTGGCAAAGTGGAGTCCACGGAGGCCCTGGCGGCGCTCGGCCTGGAGCCGGGACGTTATTTCCTTTATGTGAGCCGCATGGAGCCGGAGAACCATGCATTGGAGGTCAGGCAGGCATTCGAGGGCGTGCGCACGGACATGAAGCTGGCGTTGATCGGCGATGCGCCGTACGCGCGGGATTACATACGGCAGGTCCGCGACACGACGGATTCCCGCATCACGATCCCCGGCGGGATTTATGGGCAGGGATACCGCGAGCTTGGGTCGCATTGCTTTGCATATATTCACGCCACGGAAGTGGGCGGAACGCATCCCGCGCTGATCGAGGCCATGGGCCGCGGGGCCCTGGTGCTCTACCGCGACACCGCCGAGAATGCCGAAGTCGCGGGCGATGCCGGCATTCCGTTCCGGGACGATCTGCGAGAGAAGATCGAACTTGCGCTAGCCATGCCTGAGGAGGAGCGCGACGAACTGCGCCAGCGCGCGCTAGAACGGGTGCGCCAGCACTACTGTTGGGACACCGTGGCCGCCGCGTACGAAAGCTTGTTCAAGTCGATAATGGAATGATGACCCCGCCGTTTCGGTCCTACGTGCTGGTATCGCTCGATCGGATCGTGCGCAATTACCGCAACGTGTGCGCGGCGGTGGGTCCCGGCGTCGCCGTGATGGCGGTGGTGAAGGCGGATGCTTACGGGCACGGCGCGCTGGAGGTTTCGCGCGCGCTGGTCCGCGAGGGCGCGGAATGGCTGGCGGTCAGTTCGGTGGATGAAGGCGTGACGCTGCGATGCGCGGGGATTCAGGCGCGCATTCTGGTGATGGCCGGCTTTCTGCCTTCGGAGCGGGAAGCGCTGGTCCAATACGATCTCACGCCCACCGCGCAGTCGCTGGACGATGTCGCGGAACTGGAGCGCATGGCGCAGCGCGCGGCGAAACCGCTGGCGTTCCACCTGAAGATCGACAGCGGCATGGCGCGGCTTGGCACGCGCGCGCAGCCGGACGAGATTGTGACGGCTTTGACCGCATTGCGCTTGGCCCGCATCGAGGGCCTGATGACGCATTTTGCCTCGGCGGCGGATTTCACTTCGCCGCAAACGGACGAACAGAACGCCCGGTTCGACGCTTGTTACGCCGCGTTGCGCGCCGCGGGTATCGCCATCGATTACGTGCACACATCCAGCAC